>Ga0209347_1000116_pt1 | contig 229638 bp, 185 predicted proteins | sample AutmiccommuBRH23_FD_187382 | JGI IMG/M metagenome (GOLD analysis project Ga0209347, IMG submission 187382) | Deep subsurface microbial communities from Mt. Terri, Switzerland - Autotrophic microbial communities BRH/23 (SPAdes) (version 2) | ecosystem: Environmental > Aquatic > Deep subsurface... | reverse complement strand
AACGCGATGCTAAAAGTTAGCAACATTTCAACAGTTCAGAAAAATTATCAGAATCACTAGTTTTAATTGTAAAAAGTATCTCTTAAGTTTATAGAAAAATTTGTCCAATAAGTTCTGACGTTAAACAGCGAACTATGTCAATGCGGCGAGTGCGGTGGTGATGGTTGGGGGAATTGTCGTGTGCTATTGGTAGCCCCGATAAGCTCCAAAGATGTGGGCATAACCATCTAAAGGGTCCGCTCTTTTCGAATTTTCGATCTTTTTCTGAAGTTAGCTGATCATTTAATGGGATGGAATCCTAACTTTGTGAACGAATTGTTTTGTTGAAATGAAAAGAACAACCCACTACTTTTTACTGATTTTACTTGCTGTTGCCTCGTTTTCGTGCAAAGAGAAGAAGGGATTTCCAAAGCCCGACAACTTAATCAAGGAAAAGCAAATGGTTGACATGCTTTATGATATGCACCTCAACGAAGCGTACGCCAACCAATATCGTTTTGATAAGGAAATCGCCAAACTTGAATCCAAGGACCTGTACTATTCGGTGTTGGAAAAGCATGGCGTGGCCGATTCAGTTTTTGCCCAGTCGGTCGTGTATTATTCGAGTTTGCCTAAAGTATATGAGCGTATTTATCAGCAGGTTGTCGATCGGCTAAACATGCTTCAGGAAGAGGCGAATGAAAAAAAAGAAGTCAACATTCAACCCGAAAAATGAGAAAGTTTGCCGCTCACTTCCTCTTTCCGGGCAACGAAAAACCCATTGCCAAAGGAACTGTCCAGGTCGATTCAAGCGGCTTGATTTTGGACATCATTAAACCAACGGGCCCGTTTCGCGAAGAAGCCGGGCTCGAATTTCACAATGGCATCATTTGTCCGGCCTTTGTCAATGTTTACCACGAATTTGAACCGGCAAGGTTCTACCGGAAATTTCCCGCACTCCGCCCCTTCGAGTCGCTTTGTCCCGAGCGCCTCAACACCGAAAAAGACCTGCTGGGTTGGTTAAAAGCCATTCAAATGGACAATCAAAACATCAGCCTCGAGCAACTGATCCGTATCTTCACGCTCGACTCGGCCAAATCCATTTCGCTCGACAAGGAGCTGGGCAGCATCGAAAAAGGCAAACGACCGGGCCTCATGCTCATCTCGGGCATGGACTACCAAAAACTCCGGTTAACCGAAAACAGCCACCTGAAAATGCTGATCTGATTGACGCATTGAAAATCAGAAGTCTGCTGTCCATGGCTAATTCTTTCATTTAATCCTTACTTTTGCTGAAAAATGACGCATGGCAACCTTTCTGTTCGATGAGATTATTTTTGGGCCGGTCAATAGCCGCCGGCTGGGTGTTTCGCTGGGAGTTAACCTGCTGCCAACCGACAGCAAACTGTGTTCGTTCGACTGCATTTACTGCGAATGTGGCTGGAACCCCAAAAAGCGGGAAAAGAAGGCCGAGCTTCCGCCACGCGAAACGGTGGCCAACAAGCTACGCAACAAGCTACAGTCCATGCAGGAAAACGGCCAACTGCCCGATGTAATCACCTTTGCGGGAAACGGCGAACCCACCCTTCACCCCCAGTTTGCCGAAATCATTGACGACACCCTGGCCCTGCGCGACGAATTTGCCCCCAACTGCCGCATCGCCGTATTGTCCAATTCAAGCATGATTCACCGCGAAAGCGTGTTTCAAGCCCTGCTCAAAATCGAAGACAACATTCTGAAGCTGGATTCGGCCATTGAAGAAACCGTGCAACTGCTCGATTGCCCCGTTGGCCGTTTCAACTTGCAACAAATCATCGGACAATTGAAACGCTTCGGCAAGCGGGCCATCATTCAAACCCTGTTTGTTCGAGGAACGCATAAAGGGCAAGTGGTCGACAACACCACCGAAAAAGAGCTGACCGCCTGGCTGGAAGCGCTAAAAATCATCAAGCCCGGGCAGGTGATGATTTATACCATTGAGCGCGACACCCCGGCCGAAGGATTGCAGAAAATCACGTTGGAAGAACTGAACGCCATTGCCGCACGCGTGGAGCAAGCCGGTTTCAAGGTGCAGGTTTCGGGCTAATTCCGCAACCTGAACCAGATCCGTCTGCCGCGGCTTCATTTAAATTGCAAAACAAGCCATTTCACCCTATCTTTAAAACCAAAATCAACAATCATGAAGAAAAAACTGGTGGTTTTAACCGGGGCCGGCATCAGCCAGGAAAGCGGCATCCGCACCTTTCGTGATATGGGTGGTTTGTGGGAAGAATACGACATTACCGAAGTAGCCACGCCCGAAGCCTGGGAACGCAACCCGGAGCTGGTGATGAAATTTTACAACGACCGCCGCAAGCAGTTGTACGAATGCGAACCCAACGCCGGCCACCTGGGGCTGGCTGAGCTGGAAAACGATTTCGACGTGCAAATCATCACCCAAAATGTGGATGACCTGCACGAGCGGGCCGGCAGCTCAAAAGTGCTGCACTTGCATGGCGAGCTGAAAAAAGTGCGCAGTACCAAATACGAAGAGTTGGTTTATGACTTGGAGGGCTGGGAACTGAAATTTGGCGATCGGTGTGAAAAAGGCTACCAGCTTCGTCCGCACATTGTTTGGTTTGGCGAAATGGTGCCCGCCATGGAAGAGGCCGTGCCACTGGTGGAGCAGGCCGATATTTTTATCGTGGTCGGCACCTCACTCAACGTTTATCCGGCAGCCGGGCTCTTGCATTACACCCGCGACGATGTGCCCTTGTTTGTGGTGGATCCTGAGCGTCCGCCAGTCTATCTGCGGAAAGTGACTTTTATTGAAGAAAAAGCCGGCCGGGGTGTCGCCATTCTGAAAGAAAAACTAAAGAAACTGTGCTAAGGTGAAACGGATCTTACTTCTGATATTGATGGCCTTGTCCGCTTTTGCAGCCCAGTCGCAGCGCTTCGAAGGCGGAATTTTGGCAGGCTTCAATGCCTCGCAGGTCGATGGCGACTTTACCCACGGCTACCACAAACCGGGCGTGCTGCTTGGCGGATATGTGCAAACCGACTTGTCGCGCGTGATTTATGCCGGAGGAGAAATTAAATACAGTCAGAAGGGCAGCCGCAAAAATCCGGATACCGAAACAGGCGACCAGGAAAAATACATCATGCGGCTGGGCTATATGGATGTGCCGGTCTATTTGGGATTCCGAACCAGTCGGGCCATTTCGTTTCTGGCCGGGCTTTCGGTGGGCTACCTCATGCACAGCGGCGAGTGGGACAACCATGGGCCGTTTCCACCAGAAGACATCCGCCCATTTAACGAATTCGACTACCAAGCCTTGCTGGGTACCCGCATTGAGCTGACCGACCGGCTGAAATTCGATCTTCGGCTGGCTTATTCTTTCTTAGCTACCCGCGATTTGCCCGGCGAAATCTATTGGTATTGGTGGGACGATCAATACAATAAGGTCATCAGTACCAGCCTGTACTACCGACTGGGTCGCTAAACGGGGCAGTGCTTAACAGCTGGCTAACAGCCTTTTGTGAATTTTAATTGTTTTTTCACAAAAAATTTGCAACGTTTTGATACCAAGTGAGTCTTATTGATTAGCCAGAAAACAGTTACGAAACAATTGAAACGTCTTTAAACCATGTTCAGAAATTTTTTTCTTATACTGGCTGTGTCCTTTTGCACAGCCGGATCTTTGTTTGCCCTCCCTGATCACGATGAAAAAACCGCCCGCAAAATCATCAGTGGCCACATTAGCGATGCCGAAAGCGGAGAAAGTTTGATCGGAGCCACCTTGCTCGTCAAAGAACTCGGCGTGGGAACCGTCAGCAACAGCTATGGTTTTTATTCCATTGCCGTCCCCGCCGGAACTTACACCCTGGTGTCAAGCTACATTGGTTATCACGATTTTGAAAAGGAAATGGATCTGAGCGAAAGCCAGCGCCTGGAAATCGGACTGATGCCCGAATCGGAGGAGTTAGAGGAAATTCAGGTTCTTGGAGAACGGAAAGACCAAAACATCACCCAAGTGGAAATGGGGGTCGAAAAGTTACAGACCAAAACCATTAAGTCGATTCCGGCGCTGATGGGTGAGGTGGATTTGATTAAGGCCATCCAGCTGTTGCCGGGCGTTCACTCCACAGCCGAAGGTGGCTCTGGCTTCAGCGTTCGCGGCGGCAGTCCCGATCAAAACCTGATCTTGTTGGACGAAGCCACCGTGTACAACGCCTCTCACCTGATGGGCTTCTTTTCGGTATTTAACAACGATGCGATCAAAGACCTGAAACTCTATAAGGGCGATGTACCGGCGCAGTACGGCGGACGCCTGGCTTCGCTGCTGGATGTGCGAATGAAGGACGGCAACGCCAAAAAGGTTGAAGGAACAGGTGGCATTGGAACCATTTCGAGCAGGCTGACCCTGGAAGGCCCGCTGAAGGAGGACCAGACCACTTTGCTGTTGTCGGGAAGGCGCACTTACATGGATTTATTCATGCCCCTGGCATCGGAGGAAGAGGTGAAAGACAGCCGCCTGTATTTCTACGACGCCAGCCTAAAGCTTTCGCACCGCTTCAACGAAAACAACCGTTTGTTTGTAAGCGCTTACCTGGGGCGCGATGTGATGAGAAGCGAATTCTTCCAGATAGGCTTTGGCAATAAAACACTGACCGCCCGCTGGAACCACATTTTCAACCAAAAGCTGTTTATGAACCTGACCGCCGTGTGGAGTCGCTACGACTATGAGCTGGGAACACCGGAAGACGAGCCCGATTCGTGGATCTGGGAGTCTGACCTGGAAGATTTGGGACTGAAAGCCGATTTTGGTTATTACATCACTCCGGAGCATTCGTTGAAGTTTGGACTGCAAAGCTTTCACCATGCCTTCAATCCCGGTATGGCCATGGGTGTTGGCGACCAATCCTTTTTTGGCGAATACCTGGTTGGCAAAAATTACGCCTTGGAGCATGCCGGCTACCTTTCGCACCAACATCAGCTGGGTGACAAGCTGGTCATGAAATATGGGGTCCGCGTCTCGCTTTTTCAGAATATTGGCAAGGGAACGGTGTACGACTACGATGACAACTATGCCGTGGTTGATTCCACCACTTATGCTTCGGGCGAGGTGTATCAGAACTACTGGGGCGTGGAGCCGCGATTTGGCATCAACTACCTGGTTGCCCCCGACTGGTCAATCAAGTTTAACTACAACCGCTCGCAGCAAACCATTCAGCAGGCCTCCAACTCGGCGGCCGGCAGTCCGCTCGATATTTGGTTTCCAGCCAGCCCCAATATCAAGCCACAGCTTGCCGACCAATTTGCCCTGGGCGTGTTCCGGAATTTCCAGAACGACTGGTACCAGGCCTCGGTGGAGGTGTACTACAAAGACATGCAAAACACGATCGACTTTGCTGACCACGCCGACCTGCTCCTGAATAAATACCTGGAAGGCGAATTGAGGGTGGGCGATTCAAGAGCTTACGGGGCCGAGTTCCTGCTCAAGAAAACCGAAGGCAACCTGACCGGCTGGCTGGGGTATACCTTGTCGCGCACCGAACGTACCATTCCCGAAATCAACAACGGCAAAACCTATGTCGCCCCTTTTGATAAGACACATGACATCAGTACCGTGCTGAATTACCGGTTAAACCGGCGGGTATCACTGTCGGCCAACTGGATTTATTCCACCGGGCAGCCAGTCACTTTGCCGGTTCAGCGTTACGAAATCAATGGCACGGTCCTGCCCTATTATTCCGAGCGCAATGACGCCCGCTACGACGACTATCACCGGCTAGACCTGGCCCTGACCTTGCAGGGACGGAATAAGAGAAACCGGGCCTGGAGCGGCGAGTGGGTGTTTTCCATCTACAATGCCTACAGCCGTAAAAATACCTGGGCTTTGAATTTCGTTCAGGATACCGAAAATCCAACGGAAACCTACGCGGAAAAAACCTACCTCTTCCCCATTATTCCGGCAGTAACCTATAACTTCAAATTTTAAATCAGATGAAACGCAAGCATATTCTTTTCTACCTACTAATTGGAACCCTGCTATTCTCCTGCACCGAGCGGGTGGATTTTGAACTGGATGAAGACGGCGAGCCCCGACTGGTTGTCTTTGGCGAAATTACCAGCGACACGATGGCTCATGCGGTCAGCCTGAGTAAATCAGCTCCTTATTTTTATAACCAGCCACCTCAAATGGTTTCCGATGCACAACTGACCCTTTTTGATGGGGTTGAATCTATTGTCCTTTCGGAAGACCCCGAGCGCCCCGGGGTGTATCTAACCCCCAATGATTATAGCGGTGTTGTTGGTCGCAGCTACCGGCTCGATATTGCCGGTGTTGACATCAATGCGGACGGGGAGGCGGAAACGTATTATGCCGAAACAGAAATGAGGGCAACGGCACCGGTTCACGGAGTCGGCGTGGTGTACAATGCCAGTTGGGACGGCTGGGAAGTTGGTGTTTTTAGCCAGGATCCTTCGGAAACCGAAGATTACTATCTGTTTAAAATCTATCGGAACGGTGTGCTTTATACCGATTCCATTCACAATTACCGGGTAGTGGACGATCGCTTTTTCAACGGAAATGAAATTACCGGGGCCTACGTGCAGTACTTTGATGAAGAGAAAGACGAAATTGTTGAGGAAGGCGATACGATTACTTTGGAAATGGCGGGAATCACAAAAGCTTACCACGACTTCATTGTTGGGGTAAACATTGAAACCGGGCCCAAGGCACCACTTTTTAGCGGACCTCCGGCCAACATTCCCGGTAATATCAGCAACGGGGCGCTGGGCTTCTTTGCGGTCATGGAAGTTGCGCGGGGTTCGACGGTATACAATGGCGCGGTTGTACATGATTGAGGCCAAATTCTCCATGTGGCTCAGGCAATGGCCAAAGTGAGAACGCTGATCCGGGCCTGGCAGCGCTTCTGAATGGTGGCGGCACAGGCTTCAAGCGTGGCTCCGGTAGTCACCACGTCATCAATCAGCAGGATGTGTTTCCCGTCAAAAGCTTCGGGATGGGTCAATTCAAAAATCGACTCCACATTTTCCCAGCGTTCCCAGCGTGTTTTTCTGGTTTGGGTGCTCGAAAACTGTTTCCGAACAAGCGAGTGGTTGTCAATCGGGATACCCGATTTTTCAGACAAGCCTTTTGCCAAATGGTAGCTTTGGTTGTACCCGCGTTTGCGTTCTTTTTTGGGATGAAGCGGCACCGGGCAAATCAAATCGATGGATTGTAACAGTTCAGAATCCCGAATCTCCAAAGCAAACTGCGCACCCAGGTACTCGCCCAACTCTTTCATTCCCCGGTATTTTAGGTAATGTAGAATTTTTTGGTACGAACTGCCTTTTTTGAAATCGAAATAAGCCGTAGCCCGTTCCACTTGTACCCTTCCGTAAAACAGCTGCTCCATCGGATTTCCGGCTGTTTCATGATAATTTGTTCGTGGCAAGTGCAACAGGCACTTCAAACAAATATACTTTTCGCTCGAAATCAGCTTTTGTCCGCACACCAAACAAAGGCGCGGGTAAAACAACTCGAGAAAGGCGTGCAGATACGTGAACTTTTCAGACATGAATTCACAATTTTCAGAAAAAGATACGGCAAAATGATGAATCTTTAGTTAATGATCAGATCATATCCCAAAACTATATTTCATAATGGGTTAACAGCATGATCATTTTAAGGTGATTCGTATCCCGGAATTAGCTTGTAATTTTATTTCAGAAAAAATAAACGATTGACAACGCATACGACATTAAAAGAAAGAAAATAAGCCCTTTAAATTTCTCAACATACGGCGCGTTTTAACGGGATTATTTTCCGTTCTTCCCTTTCTCGCTTTCCCTTCTTCCCAAAAAGGTTGCGTCCCGGCAGCCTTTATTGTTTCAATTTTTTAGTCTAATCGTATTTTTAGAACATGTTTTTGCTAAATTTGTCAGCATGCTACTCAATTTACAAACCAACTAAACGATTGCGACAATGGCTGGAAAGCTTCGAAAATTCTTCCAAGAAAAGATTCTCTTCGTACTTTTTATTGGATTTGCCTTCGGAATTCTATTTCTGATTGCCTTTAACAAAACGGTTGAATACACCTCGACAAACGAATCATGCGAGGCATGCCACATTCATCCACACGTCACGGAATCCTGGAAACTCTCAACGCATTACGATAATAAACACGGGATACAGGTTAACTGCGTGGATTGCCACTTGCCACCCAAAGGCGAAGGTTATCTGCCAGCAAAGATTCGTGCTTCGGCCATCGATATTTATGGCTACCTGTTTAAAGATCATGAAAGTTTCAATTGGGAAGCCAAATCGACGGTGGAGCAAGCCCAGCATTTTACCTACGAAGCTTCATGTGTGAAATGCCATGCCAACCTATTTCCACTTCAATTGACCAAAGAAGGTCAGGATGCCCACCTGTATTACTCACAAAACCAGGAGGAATTGCGCTGCATCAACTGCCACTTGCATGTCGGACATTTCGATCCAAACGCCAAACACGAAAGCAATATTGGTTTTGGAAAGGAAATGCAAGCCAATATTAAAATATATGAAGAACCCACTCCGGTTGACAAACACGAAGATTTTACAGAAAAAATTCCGGCGACACCGGTTGATTTTGAGATGGTAGCCATCCCCGGAGGAACTTTCAAAATTGGAAGCCCGGCCGATGAACCGTACCGGGACGAAGATGAAGGTCCCCAAAAAGAAGTGCAAATCAGCCCGTTTTTTATGGGTAAAGTGGAAGTAAGCTGGAATGAGTACCTGGCATTTTACAGCCAAACCGGCGCCGAAGGAAGAAGTACCGATACCGAAGGCTCGCGCACTGAGGATGATGTAGATGCCATTACGGGCCCAACTCCGCCTTATGGACAACCCGATCAAAACTGGGGACTGGGCGATCGTCCGGCCATTACCATGCGCCACAAAGCTGCGCAGGTGTATTGCGAATGGCTGTCGAAAGTGACCGGAAAAACTTATCGCCTGCCCACCGAAGCTGAATGGGAATATGCTTGCCGCGCCGGCACCGAAACACCGTACTTTTTCGAAGGCGACCCAAAAGACTTTTCCAAAACCAAGCTGTGGAATAAACTGTTTGGAGCCGACACAACCAATATCAATTCCTATGTGGTTTATGATGAAAACAGCATGGCAAAGACGCAGCCGCCATCGGCCGTACGCCCGAATCCGTTCGGCTTGAAGAACATGCTGGGCAACGTAGCCGAATTTTGTCAGGATTGGTACGCACCCGACGCATACAGCTTGTTGACGGATGGGGTAAAAGATCCGAAAGGGCCAGTCAGCGGAACAGAATATGTGGTTCGCGGCGGCTCATTTAAAAGTGCCGCCGAAGAGGTTCGCTCCGCTGACCGTGATTATACCAAAACGGAGGCCTGGATGAAAACCGACCCGCAAATGCCTAAAAGTATTTGGTGGTATTCTGATGCAACCATGGTTGGCTTCCGGGTGGTTTGTGAATTTGATGAGAATACAGGAAATCATAACTAAATCAATAAGATCATGACCGAAAAATCAAATTTCTCAAGACGTAGATTTTTAACAAACGCCGCAGCCATAGGTGCCGTGGGCGTAATTGGAGCCAACGCATTGGTTTCGTGTGCTGAAAAGAAAAAAACAGTTGAATTGAACCTGCCACCATTGTTGGATCAAGCTCCGGACGGCGCTCCGCTGAAAGCTGGTTTAATTGGCTGTGGCGGCCGTGGTTCGGGCGCTGCCCTCGACTTTTTAAATGCTGGTCCCAACCTGACCATCCATGCCCTGGGCGATGTGTTCCAAGACCGGATTGACGATTGCCGTAACAAACTGAAAAACCAGGCCAACAATGAGATAGCCGATGAAAATATTTTCGTTGGATTTGATGCCTTCGAAAAAGTAATTGACTCGGGTGTTGACGTGGTCATTCTGGCTACGCCTCCGCATTTCCGTCCCGAGCATTTTGCCGCAGCGGTACAAGCCCGCAAGCACGTGTTTATGGAAAAACCGGTGGCCGTTGATCCGGTTGGCATCCGTTCGGTGATGGCAACAGCCAAAAAGGCCGAATCGCTTGGGTTGAAGATTGTGGGTGGCACCCAGCGTCGTCACCAGCGCGATTACATTGAAGTGTACAAGCAAATTGCCAACGGAGCCATTGGCGACATTGTGAGCGCCAACTGCTACTGGAACCAGTCGAAACTGTGGCACCGTAACCCGAATGCCGACTGGACGGAAATGGAATTCATGATCCGCGACTGGGTAAACTGGCTGTGGCTGTCGGGCGACCACATTGTGGAGCAGCACATTCACAACATCGACGTGATTAACTGGTTCTCGGGCAAACACCCAACTAAAGCGGTTGGTTTTGGCTCACGCCAGCGTCGTGTAACCGGCGACCAGTACGACAATTTCAGTATCGACTTCACCTACGACGATGGCATGCATACCCACAGCATGTGCCGCCAGATTAATGGTTGTGCCAACAATGTTTCTGAATTCGTGATGGGAACCAATGGCTCCTCGAACTGTCAAAACAAGATTTGGGATGCCAAAGGAGCCGAGCTTTTTGCCTATGCTTATCCAACCGAGGAAAGCGGTGTGCGCGAAATCAGTCCGTACGTACAGGAGCACATTGACTTGGTGACCTGCATTCGCGAAAATATTCCGGTGAACGAAGCCGAGCAAATCGCCATCACCAACATGTGCGCCATTATGGGCCGTGTTTCGGCTTATACCGGCAAGGAAGTGACCTTTGATGAAATGATGAACTCAGATATGAAACTGGGCCCTGACACTTACATTATGGGAGAAGTGGGTATTGTTGACAATGCCACGGTTCCTGTTCCCGGTGAAGCTGCGGAATAAACCATTCAAACAGTATATGGAAAGGGGTGTTCATTGATTTGAGCACCCCTTTGCTGTTTTTGCATAACCTCTTCTCCTGCCCTTAACCCAATCGCCTAGCCATTTTTTCTGCCGGTTTCGAGTTTGGTGCTCACCTCGCGACGAACCCGTGCGTGCAGGCGATCACCATGCTTTTTTATAAACTTCGCCACGGCATGACTGTCTGATTTAGACAGTTCGCGTAGTGCCCACGAAAGCGCCTTGACCACCATATCGTCGCGGTCGTCAACCACCTGCTCACAAATCATGATGGTTCGTTCTGCATCACCGGTACCACCTTTCGAACGCAAGTTGAGCGGAACAGTGCAAACGACTGCTACACGCCTCATCCAGCGGTTATCACTTTTCAGCCAGGCCAGAATTTGTTGATCCGACAGCGTACCTTCCCGCCAGTGCCAGCCGGCAATCATCGTCGAATAAGTGTCGGTCGAAGCCCAGTTATCCAAGCCGCGCCCTAAGACTAAAATTTGTCCTTCATTCAGCGCCTTCAGCAGCTTTTTGTTCTTCCAAAGCAATTCGTAAGCAAAGATTTGACATTCGAAGATTCCCGCCTGGCTAAGTGCGATGGCCAGATCAACCCATCGCGCAACGGTCAGGTCGTGCAGAATGGAGGTCCAGTTGTTTACTGCTTTCCGCAGTTGTGCCGCATTCACTCCCAGCCACGTCAGGTTGGTTTTAAAAGTGGGCACTCCCAAGGTATTGTGCCGTGCATTGGCAACGGTTTTTAAATCCTCGCAGATCAGATCGATGATTTCTGTATTGGTCATTGGAAGGTTTTTGTAAATTTGACTTCGTTAAAAGTAAAAAGAAATAAAACACAAGGCGATTGGAGCATGATCAAATTCAGCTCGAATCAACCTTCAATCAAAATAAATTACGATTCATGGAACTTGTTTTTGCAACCAACAACCCCCATAAACTCCGCGAACTTCAGCAACTACTGGGCGACGAAATTCATTTACTCAGCCTGAATGACATTGGCTGTGATGAAGAAGTACCCGAAAACCAGGATACGCTGGAAGGAAATGCCGCGGAAAAGGCCTTCTTCATTTTTGAAAAGTACGGCTACAACTGTTTTGCCGATGATACCGGCTTGGAGATTGACGCACTCAATGGCGAGCCGGGCGTCTATTCGGCGCGCTATGCCGGCGAGGAGAAAAGCGCCGAAGCCAACATGGCCAAGGTGCTGAAAAAAATGACTGAGATAAGCAACCGCAAAGCCCGCTTTAGAACCGTTATTTCGCTGGTGATTGATGGAAAGGAAAACCAGTTTGAAGGTTTTGTTGATGGTGAGATCTTGCACAAAAAGCGCGGAGCAGAAGGCTTCGGGTACGATCCCATTTTTCAGGCCGAAGGCACCACGCAGTCTTTTGCTGAAATGAATTCAGAACAAAAGAACCAGTTGAGCCATCGCGGACGGGCGGTTGAAAAGCTGGTTCGCTATTTGAAATCGTTGAACTTAAGCTTATGATACGCGGCTTGATATTCGCTTTTTTCATGTGCTTTTCGCTTGGGTTAACGGCTCAAGTTGGCGTTGGACAGTGGACGGATCATTTGTCCTACGCCTCGGCGCAGCAAGTGATTGAAGCCAAAAGCAAAATCTATTGCCTGACAAGCGGTGGCCTGTTTACCTACTCGCGCTCCGACAACAGCCTGCGAAAGCTAAACCAGATCAATGGTTTGTCGGATATTCAGCCTCGGGTGCTGGGTTATGGAGCCGATGCCGGTGTGGTGTTGGTTGCCTACCAAAGCAGCAACCTCGACCTGATTGGTGAGCGGGAGATTTTCAATCTTTCCGACATCAAACGCAAGCAAATTCAGGGTGACAAAAACATATACAACATCCTGGTGGTCGGGCAAACAGCCTACTTGTCGTGCGGATTTGGTATTGTGGCGGTCAATCTCGAAAAGCGGGAGATCAAGGATACCTATTACATTGGCCCGGGCGGATCGCCGGTTGTGGTGTTGGACATGACTTTTGACGGAACCTATTTGTATGCTGCAACCGCCGACGGCATTTTCATGGCCGACATCAACTCGGCAAATTTGCAGGATTTTAACAACTGGGCGAAAATTGAGACCATTCCGCATGCCGATGGCCGCTTTAGTCAGCTCGAGTTTTTCAATGGCCATGTGGTTGCCTGCTATGCTGATGAAGTGAATGATCAGCAGGAATTGTACCGAAACAACGGGAATGGCTGGGAACGATACCTACCGTCGATCAGTACCGTCACCAAACTCCGGGCGTGCAACAACCAGCTGCTGGTTGCCCAAGGCGATCAACTTCAAGCTTACGACACCAATGGCAACTTAATCGAACAGGTCAGCAGCTACTCTTTTTCAGGAAGTACCATTTCGGGTATCAACATTCAGGATGCCGCTTGCGACGAAGCCGGGCAGCTTTGGATTGCCGATGCCCGTTACGGATTGGTTAAGAATTCGGGCAACAGCTTTGAGCTTGCTGTTCCTGACGGGCCGGCTGACAACCGCGTTTTTTCGCTGCATGCCAGCAAAGGCGATATTTGGATGACCTCGGGCGGACGCACAGATGCCTGGAACAATGTTTTCAACCACCCGCAAGCCCATGTGTATCGCAACGGAAACTGGCATGTTTTTAACCAACGAACGCATACCGGCTTGAGTGATTTTCATGATTTGGTGACCGCGGCCATTGATCCCACCGACCCGGATCATGTTTATTTTGGATCGTGGGGAGGCGGCCTTGTGGAGCTTCGGGGGAACGAAATTATCAACCGATACACGCAATTTAACAGCTCGTTGCAAACCGCTTTGCCGGGCGATGCCAATCCCAACTATGTGCGTATTGGCGGACTCGCCTTCGACTCGAGAAACAACCTGTGGATGACCAATTCCCTGGTTGGTGAGCCGCTTTCGGTTTTAAAAACTGATGGAAACTGGGAGTCATTTCCACTCGGAGATCTTGGCGGAATCGACGTAGGAGAAATGGTGATGACGGAGAACGACGACCAATGGATTGTCCTGCCACGCGGACGCGATTTGTACGTCCGTAAGGCGGATGGTTCCGATGAAAAACATTTGCCGCTAATTGCCTATTTCAACAGTGGCGATCGGGAGGAATTTTTCAGAATGAATGACGTGTATTCCATTGCGATTGATCACGATGGCGTGATTTGGGTGGGGACATCGCAGGGCGTGGCTGTTTATTTCGATCCGGAATCCATTTGGGAGCAAAGCCCACTTTATGCCTCCCAGCCTGGGTTGGATCTGAATGATGGAATTTATCATCCGCTGCTGAGAGGGGAAACCGTGACCGCAATCGCGGTGGATGGTGCCAACCGGAAATGGCTGGGGACAAAGAACTCGGGCGTTTTTCTGGTTTCCGAAGATGGACAGAAAGAGTTGAAAAGTTTTAACGAGGCCAACAGTCCATTACTATCCAACACCATCCAGACGATCGCCATCAATGAAAAATCGGGCGAAGTGTTTATAGGAACACCCGGGGGCATCATTTCCTACCGGGGTGAAGCCATTGCCGGGGCCAATGAATACTCGGACGTGTATGCTTTTCCCAATCCGGTTCGGCAGGACTACGATGGCGACATTGTCATTACCGGTTTGATTACTGATACGGACGTGAAAATCACCGACATCAGCGGGAACTTGATTTATCAAACCACTTCGCTGGGCGGACAAGCCATTTGGAACGGGAAAAACCTGAATGGCAAGCGGGTCAGCACCGGGGTGTACCTGGTGTTCGGAAACGACCAGTCGGGTGAAAAAACCTTCACCACCAAGATTCTTTTTATTCATTAAAAGGAGGTAACAAATTGTGCTTGAAAAAACTCGTGGCATCTATTTGCATCACATCAATTATTCGGAAACCAGCATCATTGCACGTATTTATACCGAGCGGTTTGGTATTCAGTCGTACCTGATCAATGGGGTGCGAAAAAGAAAATCGACCTTCAAAAAAAATCTTTTTCAACCTTTGTTTTTGCTCGATTTGGAGGTGTATTACCGCCCCGGTCGCGACTTGCAACGCCTGAAGGAAGCCCGGCTGACAGTGCCCTTTGAGCACCTTCCCTTCGATATTGTTAAAAGTTCGCTGGCCATTTTTCTTTCCGAACTCCTGTTAAAATGCCTGAAAGAGGAAGAAGCCAACGAGGAGTTGTTCGATTTTTTGTTTCATGCCATTGCTTTGCTGGATTTAAAGCAAGATGGAATTGCCAATTTCCACCTGGCTTTTCTGTTTCATCTCAGCCGCTTTTTAGGTTTTTCGCCGCAGGCTTCCAATCATCACCAAACCCAGTTTTTTAATCTCAACACCGCTTCATTCTCAGCAAGCGAACCACAGTATCATCAATTTATGGATGCTGAAACAACAGCCAGCTTTAAGCAGTTGTTTCAGTTTGATCTGGGCAAGATTGAGCTCTTGAGTTTCAACAACCGTCAACGGGCCAATCTGCTCGCTCAGCTGTTGAAGTATTATCAAATTCACATGGATTTGGCCGGCGACTTTAAATCGTTGGCTGTTTTAAAAGAAGTACTGTCATAGCAATCCATGAAGAATAATTCCTTAATTTTGACGAAACGCCTCGTGGACTATCAGCTGTTTTGTTAATTTTGCCAACTTATAGTTTTGTTATGGTGCAATCGAAATTACCCAATACAACGACAAGTATGTTTTCATCCATCTCCCGATGGATTGACGAATCCGGAGCCATTGATATGGGCATTGGAGGCACTGATTTTAAATGTCCACAGAAGTTAATTGACCTGGCTTCCAAGTATTTCAACGATGGCTATAACAACTATGCACCGCTAGAAGGAATCTTGCCGTTACGACAGGCCATAAGCCATATTGTGAGGGCAAACTACGGACAGGTTTATGATCCGAAAACCGAGATTACCGTCACAGCCGGAACCATACAAGCCATCCACACCGCCATTAGCACCGTGGTGAAAGATGATGATGAAGTTATTGTTTTCGAACCGGCATTCGAATCATTTGCACCCTCCATCATTCTGAATGGCGGACGTCCGGTGTATGTAAAACTGAAAGCACCCAGCTTTAAAATTGACTGGGAAGAGCTTCGAAAAATGGTGACCTCGAAAACCCGGATGATCATTCTCAACTCACCCCATAACCCCACAGGATCAGTCCTGTCTGAAAACGATCTGTTTCAGTTGCAGCGATTGACCAATGGAACGAACATCAACATTTTAAGTGATGAGATTTTTGAGTCGATGATTTTTGATAATCAGACCCACCAAAGTGTGTCGCGCTACGAAAAACTGCTGGAAAGGAGTTTTGTCATTTCATCATTTGGTCCGCTGTACAACATCAATGGCTGGGGAATATCTTATTGTTTGGCGCCCGAAAAGTTGATGCGCGAGTTTCGGAAAATACACCAAATCCAGGTTTACAACGTCAATACGCCGTTGCAGCACGCCCTGGCCGAATACCTGCCAGGCAACCACAATTTCGAAGAAGTCTCGGAACTTTACCAAGGAAAGCGAAATTATTTCAACCGCTTGCTCGAAGGCAGTCTTTACGAAGTGATTCCGGCGCAGGGAGGTTATTTTCAGTTGCTCGATTATTCCAAAATTTCGGATGAACCGGATGTTGAGTTTGCCGAACGCCTGGCGCGTGATTATGGTGTCGCTACGGTTCCATCCTCTGCCTTCTACCACGAAAAAAGCCGGCTACCGCTCATTCGGGTGTGTTTTGCAAAAGACAATGAAAAACTGGAACGCGCCGCTGAAAAACTGCTAAAGGTTCCATCAACGACTGATTTCTAATCTGGCCATAAGTCGAAACATCAAGCCATTGTGTTCTTGAATCCCGGTGCTTTACGATGTTGGGTCACTTGCTCATAGGCGTAGGCAATCTTTAACAAAACCGGTTCGCTCCAGGCCTGGCCAAAAAAGGAAATGCCAACCGGCAAGCCATGCACATATCCAGCCGGAACGGTCACGTTCGGGTAGCCCGAAACAGCCGCAGCATCGCTACTTCCACCGATAAAATGATCACCATTCACCAAGTCGATCGGCCAGCTGGGGCTGTTGGTGGGAGCAATCAAGGCATCCAACCGGCGTTCATCCATCAGCTTGTCGATTCCTTCGCGGCTTTTCGACTTGGAAGTCTTTAAGGCTTCCAGGTAGCCCGGATCGTCCAGGCCCGTGGTCTTGTCCGCTTCTTCAAAAATCTCTTGGTCAAACCACGGCATTTCCTTGTCAGCATTCGCCTTGTTAAATTGGATGATTTCAGCCAGTGTTTTTACCTTGATGTCGGTTCGACTGGCCAGATAGCTGTTCAGATCAGCTTTCAACTCGGTAATCAAAACGGTCCATTCAGCTTGGCCCCATTCGTTGCGGCCTTCAATTGTCAGATCGGCGATCATTTCAGCTCCTGCGTTTTTCATATCCTCAATCGCTTTTTCCATCAGCTTGTCCACTTCAGAATGAAAGCCAAAGAAATTGCTGGCCACGCCTATACGCGCTCCTTTCAATCCATCCCGATCCAGAAACTGGGTGTAGTCGCTGTAAACCTTTCCCTTGGACAAGTTGGTTGGCGTATCGTTCGCGTCAAATTCAGCCAGCGCGCCCAGCAAAAGGGCGACGTCTTTTACGGTTCGTGCCATGGGGCCAGCGGTATCCTGGCTATGCGAGATGGGAATAATACCGTCGCGGCTCCACAGGCCTACGGTTGGTTTAATGCCAACCAGGCCATTGATGCCCGAGGGACAAACGATGGAGCCATCGGTTTCGGTGCCAATGCCAATCACGCTGAGGTTGGCCGAAACGGCCGCACCTGTTCCCGAGCTGGAGCCGCAGGGGCTTCGATCCAAACAATAGGGATTGTGCACTTGACCGCCACGGGCGCTCCAGCCACTTGATGAGCGAGTTGAACGGATGTTGGCCCATTCGCTCAGGTTGGTTTTTCCGAGCAGCACAGCGCCGGCCTTGCGAAGCTTTTTGACGACGAAAGCATCATCGGGTGCACTTGACCCCATCAGCGCGAGTGATCCTGCTGTGGTCATCATCTGGTCGCCGGTGTCAATATTATCTTTAATGAGGATCGGAATACCGTGCAAGGGCCCGCAAAGCTGGCCTTCCTGTCGTTCGCGGTCGAGCTGAGCGGCAATTTTCAGGGCATCGGGATTCAGCTCAATGACAGAATTCAGTATTGGATCAACCACATCAATCCGGTCGAGATATTGCTGACAAAGTGAAACCGCAGTCAATTCACCATCGGCCATTTTCTGTTGCAACTGTTCAATGTCAATTTCATTCCAGGCAAAATCGGCCGGCTGTGTTCCTGAATCTTCCGCTTTTTCGGAAATTTGGCAAGCTGAAAGCCCAACCATCGACATGGCGGAACCTCCAGCCAATGCCGATTTCATAAAATAACGTCGTTTCATGAATACCCTTTTCTAAATTTCACCCAAGTTAAGGAAAGTGTTTGATCAAGGCAAAAAGAAAAGTGGGTTGGTTTTATCGTGAGTTTATTGAGCGTCTCACTTGAAACGAGACGCTCAATAGCTCAATAAGCTACCGCTTTTGATATTGTTCTTCGTAGTAGCTCTGGTAGTCCCCGCTGGTGACGTTGTTCATCCATTCTTCGTTGGCGAGGTACCAGTCGATTGTTTTTTCCAATCCTTCTTCAAACTGCAGGCTGGGCACCCAACCCAATTCGTTTTGCAACTTGGTGCTATCGATGGCGTAGCGCAGGTCGTGTCCGGCGCGGTCCTTCACATAGGTAATTAGTTTTTCTGAAGTACCCGATTCGCGGCCCAACTTGCGGTCCATGATGGCGCACATCAGTTTGATCAGGTCGATGTTGGTCCACTCGTTGTGGCCGCCAATATTGTAGGTTTCGCCCACTTTTCCCTGGTGGAAAATCACGTCGATGGCCCGGGCATGGTCTTCGACCCACAGCCAGTCGCGGATGTTTTCGCCTTTGCCATAAACCGGCAGGGCCTTGTTGTTGCGAATGTTGTTGATAAAAAGCGGAATCAACTTCTCCGGAAACTGGAACGAACCATAGTTGTTGGAACAGTTCGACACGAGGGCGGGCAGCTCAAACGTATCGTGATAAGCCCGGACAAAGTGGTCGGAACTGGCTTTGGAAGCCGAGTACGGACTGTGCGGGTCGTAGCCGGTGGTTTCGGTAAACATTCCTTCGCTACCCAATGAACCGTATACTTCGTCGGTGGAAATATGGTAGAATAATTTGCCTTCAGAGTTGTCTTTCCAGATTTCCCGCGCGGCATTCAGCAAGTTGACCGTACCAATGACGTTGGTAAACACAAACTCCGTGGGGTTCGAAATAGAGCGGTCAACATGCGACTCAGCGGCCAGGTGAATCACTCCGTCAAACTGCCGTTCGCGGAACAGGTTCAGCATGGCTTCGCTGTCCACAATGTCGGCCTTGACAAATTCGTAGTTGGGCTTGTCCTCTAAATCTTTCAGGTTGGCTAGGTTACCGGCATAGGTCAATTTGTCGAGGTTGACAATGTGATAGTCCGGATATTTGTTAACAAACAAGCGAACCACATGCGATCCAATAAATCCGGCACCGCCGGTTATAAGTAAGGTTTTCTTCATCATTTAATTTTTTACGAAACCAAAAGTAAGCCTTTCTGAAAGAATATTGAAATACAGTGTAAACTAAAACAGCTTCAAAAAGCTTCCTGGCACCGAGGTTTCAAACCGCATCTTTTTTCCGGTCAGTGGATGCTTAAAAGCCAGTACCCAGGCGTGTAAACCAAGCCGTCCGATTGGGTTCGAGGTGGAACCGTACTTTTTGTCGCCCACAATGGGGTGTTTTAACTCCTGCAAATGCACACGAATCTGGTTTTTCCGGCCGGTTTCCAGGTTCACCTTCAGCAGCGAATAGTTGTCGTTGCTCTTTAGGGTCGAGTAGTGGGTAATGGCTTCGCGACCTTTCTCCGGATCGTTGGTTGAATGCACCTTAAACACCTTGCTTTCGAACAGGTACGATCGGTAGCTGCCTTCGGGCGGGTCGAGTTTTCCATCGATCACGGCCAGGTAACTGCGCTCTTCAACAGTTTCTTTCCACGATTCCTGAAGCAATTCCTGCATTTCCTCGTTTTTGGCAAACAGCATCAGTCCCGAAGTTTCGCGGTCGAGCCGGTGGACAATGAAAATCTTGTTGTCTTTATTCTTGTCTTTCACATAGTTGCTGAGGATGCTATACACTGTGGCCCTTTTTTCCTTGTCGGTGGCCATGGTCAGCAGCCCGGCGTTTTTATTCACCACAATCAGGTCTTTATCTTCGTGCACCACGTTAATGCCGCGCATTTGAGTGGCTTGCGGTGCGGGCGCCTGGTCCAACGCGACTTTTTGACCCGGTTTCAGCAAGTAGTTAAATTGGCTGATCGCTTTTCCGTCAACCAATACCTGCCGCTTTTTGAGCAGTGTTTTGATGTTGTTGCGGTTTTTATGCGGCAATTGCGCAATCAGAAATTTCATCAGTTCTTCCTGTTCCTTCACCACAAAAGTTACGGTTTGTGGCTTTTTTGATCTGGCGGATTCGCCACCGGTATATTTCTTCTTCATGTTTGCAAATGAATTAAAAGGCTGAATTTGTTGAAAATCCAACTGCTGCAAAGATAGGCTTAATCTTTCGTCTTTGAGGCTGGGTCGCCACAATTTGCCGGGCCATTGCAACACCTTCAATGAAAAGCCGGCCACTGGCAAAAAAGACAAGCTCATGTTTGGACGTTCCGCACCTACCCACTTTGGCGCGAGGCAACAATGCGCCTCAGGCCATCATCAAATAGTCATGGCCGGCGCGATACTGCCTGCTGTCCAAAAACGATGAGATCCTTTCGCGGGCGCCATATCGGCCCACCATCGACAAAATAAACTGTGTCCCCGGCTGCGGAACATCGTGAAACGCCAGGCATCGTCTTTCGGTTGTTTTATGGGCTTTTAAGTCGTAGTAACCCGCTACTTGCAAACCTTCTTCTTCGAGAAACCTGACCCGCTGCCGCGATTTTCGTCCGGCACCCCAAATCCACAGTGCTTTGCCAGCCCGGTTTTGCTGAAACCACCTGGCAAAATAGTGCGCCTTGGTTTTGTAAAAAGCTTCGGTGCTGTATCGCTCATCCGTCCGGGTGAGGCGGGTTTCGGAGTCGTGCCACTCGAGCAACACGTCGGGCAACTGCGCAAAACGAACACCGCCCGCCAGCCAACGCAGAAACAATTCGTAATCTTCAGGAAAGTCGCCATGCCGGTAGGCCCCGTGTTGTTTCACCAGCCCGGCCCGAAACAGCACACTGGGTTGAATAATCGGAATTTCGACAAAACGGTTCAACCAGATTTCCTCTTCTGAATGAAAGCCGTTGACCCAATCGACAAAGCGCTGCAGTCCGTCGGAAGGCAGGCTTGAAACATGCCGTATGTTGCAGCCTACCAAGCCAACATCAGGATGATTCTGCAAAAACCGGAACTGTTTTTCCAGGCGGTCGGGCAACGACACATCGTCGGCATCCATACGGGCCAGGTAGCTCCCGCCGGCAGCATCCATGCCGCAATTCATCGCAAACACCACCCCTTGCTGCGGTTCCTGCAACAGTTTGATCCTGTCATCGGATTGAGCCAATTTCCACGCGATATCGGCGCTTTGGTCGGTTGAATTATTATCAACCAAAAGCAATTCAAAATCCCGAAATGTTTGCTTCAGAATAGATTGAACCGCACGCTCCAAGGTTCGTTCGGCATTGAAAAAAGGAAGGATCACAGAAATGGGAACTGGTTTCATCGCGTCAATTCCGTTTGGCCTTTGGTCAGTTCGCGGAACACGCTTTCGAGTCCGGCTTGCTGTTCATTCATGGTTAAAATGATCAAACCCTGCTCAACGGCAAACTGAAAAATAGCCGGACGCAAATCCCGTTCATCGAGGGCAATAGCCAAAAAAGATTTCTCTGAAAGGATTTCAACCGTGTCAACACCAGGTAGCTTCTGCCATAACTCTCGGTCCACCGGTGATGAAAGTTCGACCAGCACTTGCTGCTTCGTGACCAGCTGGGCAGAGCGAACCAACTCGACCGGGCCATCAGTTACAATCTTACCACGGTTGATGATGATCACCCGATTGCAAATGGCCTCCACCTCCTGCATAATGTGCGATGAAAAAAGCACCGTCTTTTCCCGGCTAATCTGCCGGATTAACGCACGAATGTCATCCAGCTGGTTGGGATCGAGGCCGGTGGTTGGCTCATCCAAAATCAACACCGAAGGATTATGAATCAAGGCCTGGGCCAGCCCTACCCGTTGTCGGTAGCCTTTCGACAGGGCACCAATTTTTTTATGCTGCTCCAATCCCAGGCCGGTCATTTCAATGGCCTCGGCTACTTTTTGTTTTTTATGCTGAAGTTGATAAAATCCGGCCGCAAAACTTAAAAACTCTTTGACATACAAATCAGTGTACAAGGGATTATTTTCGGGCAAGTATCCAATGTGGCGGCGCAGGGCATAGTTTTCGGATGTCATTTTCTCACCGTTCAAAATCACCTGCCCCTCATCGGGTGCCAGGTAGCCGGTCAAGATTTTCATCAGGGTTGACTTTCCCGCTCCGTTCGGCCCCAAAAAACCGACCAACTCACCATCATCAAAGCGGAAACTAAGCTGGTCAAGCGCCTTTTGCGACCCATAGGTTTTCGAAATATTTTCAACTTGTACAGGCATACGATTCAGTTCGTGTTGCTCAAAAGTAAGCGATTTAAAGCAAACCTAAAAACGGCACAAAACAAGACTGAACCGACTGCTATTATGTTTATTCCCATGGGCACTGAGCGGGTCGTCCTGCTTTCAATTTCAAATTAATCAAACTGTAATCTGCTTAATATTTAAGCCAATAGGCTTTTTTTCAACCAAAAAGAAACCCGGGCCTCCGATTTCTTTTCAGGTGGCCCTTGAATTTAGCCCCGGACATTTTTTATTTCTTAACTTTAAATTAACTTTGTGGCGCTCAAAAAAGCACGGCGGAAGATGAAAGACCAGAATTTTAATTACATCGAAGATTTAACGAAATACCAACGCCAATCGACCTCAACAGTTCAGATTGGAAAAGTGCCGATGGGGAGTGATTATCCGATTCGGATCCAGTCCATGACCGATACCGACTCGCGCGATACGGATGCGACGGTTGAGCAAATTATCCGGATTATCAAGGCTGGGGCCGACTACGTGCGCGTAACGGTAAAAGGCATTAACGACGCGGAGAACCTGAAGAACATCAAGAAAGAATTGGTGGCCCGCGGATACGAAACGCCGCTGATTGCCGATATTCATTTTAACCCGCGGCTGGCCGAGGTGGCGGCCAAATACATCTCCAAAATCCGGATCAATCCGGGTAATTTTTATGACAAACGTGCCCGCTTTGAGCATCACCTGTACACCGATGCTGAATATAAAGCGGAACTGAATAAAATTGAGGAACAGTTTATTCCCTTCCTCGAAATATTGAAAAAGACAAACACCGCTTTGCGGATCGGAGCCAACCAAGGCTCACTTTCCGACCGGATTATGAGCCGCTTTGGCGATACGCCCGCCGGAATCTCCGAATCAGTGATGGAGTTTCTGCGGATTTGCAAAAAGGTGGATTATACCAATGTCGTGATATCCATTAAGTCGAGCAACACGCGGATGATGGTTTACACGGTGCGCCTGCTCAACAAAAAGATGCGGCTCGAAGACATGAATTTCCCGCTCCATTTGGGCGTTACCGAAGCCGGCGAAGGCGAGGATGCGCGCATTAAATCGGCTGTGGGTATTGGCGCCCTGTTGGTTGACGGCATTGGCGATACGATTCGTGTTTCACTGACGGAACATCCTGAAGCCGAGATTCCGGTAGCACAAAAGATTATCAAGCATATATCGACTTACCAGGGACACGCGCCAATTAAAGCACCGCTTTTTGCGCAAACCAACCCGTTTGAATATGAACGTCGCTCGGTTCGCCCGGTGATGAACATGGGCGATAAACAGGTTCCGGTTGTTTTGGCCGATTTACGGGACCGCAACATGTCGGAAATCCTTCCGCTACGCGGAAAACAGATTCCGGAATACTTCCTGAAAAACGATGAAGTACTGGATTTGGAAGGAAACTCCTACCCCATTCTGAGCATTGACGAATACCTGTTTGGCGGGTCGCACTGGGGACAAATGAAATTTATCCGGACCAACAAGCCGGAGTTTGACCGGTTTATGGCTGAAAACCCCGAAATTATTACCAAGCTGAAACAGACCCGCAAAACGGTGCTGATTCTGGAAAGTTTCAACAAAAACCCGCTGGCCGAGCTGCGCGCCTTCTTTATGAACCTGGAAACCCACATTTGGAAAGTGCCCGTTATCATTTACCGGAAATACAACGAGCGGCACCTGGATGACTTGCAGATTAAAGCTTCGGTTGATTTGGGCGGGCTGCTGCTGGATGGTTACGGCGACGGACTGTGCATCACCAACAGCGGCGACAACATCACGTTTACCGATCTGAAAAACCTCAGTTTTTCGGTACTGCAAGCCAGCCGCATGCGGGTCACCAAAACCGAATTTATTTCGTGCCCGGGTTGTGGGCGAACGCTTTTCGACCTGCACGAAACCACCAAAAACATCAAAGCGCATTTCAAGCACCTGAGCCACCTGAAAATTGGTGTGATGGGCTGCGTGGTGAATGGGCCCGGTGAAATGGGCGATGTGGACTATGGCTTTGTTGGCGCCGGCCCCGGAAAAGTGAACCTGTATAAAGGCCAAAGCTTGAAAAAACGCCACATTCCGTTTGAAAATGCGGTGTACGAACTGGAAAGCCTGATCAGGGAGAGTGGCGACTGGAAAGAGCCGGAAGACCACTAATCCTGCCGAAAAAGCTGGTGCAAGCTGATGTTTCCATTCAGATGAAAGGCCTGCATCCCTGCCCGCTCTGCACCTTCAATGTTTTCTTTTGAATCGTCGATAAACAGTGTTTCACCCGGATTTAAAGCCGCATCATTCAACACAAACCGGAAGGCTTCCAAAGCTGGTTTCCGGCTGTTGATTTCATTCGAATAATAATCTTTCACAAATAAATCGGACAAGGAAAAGCCGAATTTTTTCTGAAACAGCTTGTGGAAAAAATCGACATGAATGTTGTTCGTATTTGAAAACAGGTACAAGTTGTAAGTCGATTTTAGCTGCTTCAACAAACGCACGTGGTCGGCCGGAAAATCAATAAGCATGGCGCACCAGGCCCGGTCAATTTCGGCATCCGAAACGGGCGTTGGGAGTAATTTCCGAACTCCGTCACGAAACTCACCGTCCGTTAGCTTTCCTTCTTCCATCTGCAGAAAAACCTCCTGCTTGTAGCCCCAACCGCCAGGTTTGATCACATCGGTCAATCCAAGGGCCTCAAAGGCTTTAACCGTGCGTTGCGGATCGATATCAAGCAACACGCCACCCAAATCAAAAACGATATTTTTTACTTCGCGAAGGATCTGTTCCATGTCCGCAAAACTACGGAATGTTTGGCTGAACAGAAAAAATCAGGACGAACCGCAACGAAAATTAGCGGATGGAGATCAGCTCGGATTGGCTGTGGTTGACTTTAATGAGATAAATTCCCGGCTGCATATCCCCGAATTTAAGCTGATATTCCTGATTCCGGATGGCTGATTTCGAAAAGATCAGGCTTCCCTGAAGGGAAAAAAGCTGGACATCTTGGATCATTTCATCCGAAACGATCGTTACAAAATCTCTGGCCGGATTGGGGTAAACCGATACAGAAGACGGCCGTGCCAGACTGTGAACAGAAGTGCTGGTCGCCTCCTGAAATCGCATATTTTGAATCACAAAACGGCCGCTTCCGGCTTTTCCAAAAATACCGAAGTTGACATACACGCGGATCTGTGCAATCTTGTTCAGTAAAAACGACCCATCGCTTTTGGATGCAAAATGATGATAATGAAAATGGAAACTCTCATCGGTATCAAAAGAATTCATCTGAAACAAATTAACCAGTTCCACATTTCCGTTGACATCAACCAGATCAAAACGTAAGTTGGAAGGCGGGTTATCCGGATCAACTTTCAATTCCAAAGCCAACTCATTGATGGCGGTCAAATCGATTAATCCATCAAAATTATAGTACAAGTTGGGATTCCTCCCCGGATCCGTGATGTCAAAATCAACCGTCAAAGCATCATTCTCTTCACTCAAATTCAAGCTATTACCGGTTCCGGCATTGGCCTGCCAAAGCAGCTGTTGTGCCTCGTTGGCCGGAAACACATCCCAGCGATCGGAACCTGGCTGAATGAGGTAATCCACATGAAAAACATTGGAAACCACCGCGTCGCAGGCGGTTGAAACCTCCACATGGATATCCCCCGGCGCATCGTTCCAGCGCACCGTAATGCTTGACGTTCCCTCGCCGCTCAAAATGCTCACGCCATCGGGCAAAGTCCACGTGTATTGTGCGCCGGCAACATCGTTAACAGCATAAGTCACTTCGTCATCCAGCGTGTTTAAGTTCGATCCCTGAATAACCGGCTTCGGCAATTTGTTGTTGTAAACCCGCACGTAGTCCACTTCCATCACCGCTTCGGTCAGATTGGGATCAATGCCTTGAGCTCCGCCCCAGTCGCCACCAATGGCAATATTGAGCAACAAATGAAACCGCTTGTCGAACGGCCATTCGGCAGAGGTTTTATTTTGATTGTTGAAGGTGAAATACAACTCGCCATCCAGGTACCATTTAATCGATTCGGGTGTCCACTCAATGGCATAAACATGAAAACTGCTCATCGCGTCGGGCACTTGAATACTTTTCCCAACCTGGGTTCCAATGCTGTGGTTAAAAGCTTGGGTGTGTACGGTTCCATGCACTACGCCCGGGTCGTAGCCCACGTGTTCCATGATATCAATTTCGCCACTGGCAGGCCAGCCACCATAGGCCCAATCGGTGGGCAGCATCCAAATGGCTGGCCAGGTTCCCCTGCCTGACGGAAGTTTGGCCTTCACCTCAATGCGGCCATACAACCAGTCACCTTTGTCTTTGGTAATTAACCGGGCCGAACTCCAGCTGTTGTTCGTCTTCACAGCTTTGATAAACAGCTTGCCGTTGTCCACCCACGAGTTGGTGCGGGTGTTGGTATAGGTTTGCAGCTCGTTGTTTCCCCAGCCGCCACCACCCGTATCGTAGCCCCACTTCGCCGTGTTGGGAGCACCATCGGTATCAAATTCATCAAACCAAACCAAACTTTCACAATCGCCCTGTCCGGCTACCTGCAAGCTTAGGCTCAACGAAAAGCATGTCAGCAAGGACAAGATTAATATTCTACGCATTTTCATAAACCTTTCGTTTTATTTTTTCTGATAAACCCGCACGTAGTCCACCTCCATCGATCGTGGGAAAATTGTCGTATCGATTCCTCTTGAGCCTCCCCAGGTTCCGCCAACAGCCAAATTCAGCAACAGGTGAAAACGCTTGTCATAAGGCCATTCGTCAGGTCCGGTGCCTTCGTTTTTGAAGGTGAAAAAGTGCTCGCCATCTACAAATACCTTGTACTGCTCGGGTTCCCATTCCAACTGGTACAGGTGAAATTCGTCGTAACAGGTTGGGACAACAATCGTGTCGGAGCGCTGGGTACCGATCTTGTGATTGTAGGTTTTGGTGTGCGACGATGCCAAAATGGTGTCGGGCATGTAGCCCACATTTTCCATGATGTCAATTTCGCCGCTTGCCGGCCAGCCGCCATATTCCCAATCGGTTGGCAACATCCAAATGGCCGGCCACAAACCTCTTCCTTCGGGCAGCTTGGCACAAACTTCAACCTTCCCATACAGCCAGTCGCCTTTCTCTTTGGTGATCAACCGGGCCGATGTGTAGTTCCGGTCTTTATAACTTTCGCGAATGGCGGTAATAAACAGTTTCCCATCTTTCACTTCGGCATTGGCCAGCCGGCGACTGGTGTAGTACTGCTCCTCGTCGTTTCCCCACTGCCAGGCGTTGCCTTCGGTGTCGTAACTCCATCGGGTTGAATCGGGCAGTCCTTCGTAGTCAAATTCGTCAGACCACACCAGTTGATAGTCTGCATAATCGTTGTCAACTTTATCCTGCTTGCTACTTTGACAAGAAACAAAACTGCTAAAAAGCAACATGACGATTGGTAGATAGTTTATATTCATTGTGTATGTTTTTTATTGACGCTAATTCATAATCACAAACTTCTTACTTGTTACTGCTCCATTCCCTGCGATCTGAATAAAATAGATTCCGTTGGAAAGTCCTCTCAAATCAAGCATGATCTGACCTGCCTGTACCACTTCCTGACTCAACACTGTATTTCCTTGAAGGCTGATAATCTTTAAGGAATAATCAGATTTTTTCGATGCTGAAAAATTCACATAAAGCTTGTCCTTTGCAGGATTGGGATAGATGCGATATTCAGCTTGCTTTTGCTGACCGTTGACAGAGGTACTCACATCCAGATTAAACCAATTGAGGTTATGCTCGCCCTTTTTCACCAATAAACGCACAAAGTAATATCCCGCCTCCAAATACACAGTAGAAGTTTGGGTCTCCCATTTTTGCCATCCACCGGTTGACGTTATCTGTATGGTATCCAGCGAGCTGAAGTTTTCGCCGTCTCCAACCTGAAAAATCAACTCAGCATCGGTTTTTTCGGTGGCCACCCGATATTCCAGGCGATAGTTTCCGGCGTTGGTAACATGCACCTGGTAGTCCAAATAGTCTCCGGCTGCTGCATGTCCGGTGTTTTGTCCGCCACCAAGATCCTGACAATCCTCCAGGGCCAAGCCGTTGTTGTGATAAAAATTTTCAGCCTGAATTTTGCCGGGCAACTGGTAAGTGGTGTGCAAGTTGTTTGCGGCGACCAAGCCTGAAAACTCCAGCAGATTTTGCGATCCTGCGCGAACAGATTCGCCATCATACCCCACAGTAACTACTTGGTCTGAGTAAATTTTTTTGTCGTGTTTGATAATCAGGACCGACGACTGGGACGGATGGTTTTGAACCGACAGCAAACTCACAGGCGTTCCGTCAACGCTAAGCTGAAAGTCAGCCAGGTTCAGTTCTGCATCGGTGCTGGTAATTTCCTTGTTGAATCCGATGCTGATTTCAAAGCCATCGGTTGAAGTACTGGCCGCCAAAGCCTGAAAATCAACCGACGCGGCCGATTCAGGATTGCTGAACTCGAAATAGTTGAGGTTGGAACTTCCGCTATCAAAAACCCATTTTAGCTGAATGGCGCCGCCCGGAATAACGATATTCTCAAAGGTGGCTGTTTTCCAGTTCTGCCAACCGCCCGTTGAGGGCAACGTCAACTCGCCGGTCACATCAGCACCATTCACTTCGAGGTGCATTTTTGATCCCGAGCCAAGCGAAGCATGTCGAATCTTGAGGGTGTACTTTGCGGTTGAATCTGCCGAAAGCGAATATTGCATCCACTCGTTTTTCGCGGTCCAACCCACCTGATAGCCATTTGAGATTCCGCCGGGGTCCTGGCTGGCTTCAATATCCACGCCGTCATTTCGCAATCCCCAGCCCGTATTCCAAGCCGTCCAGTCGCCACCGTCATGCGCCACATCGTGGTCGAAATAAGCGATTCCATTTCTTCCCAAATCGAATTCACTAAAAAAAATGGGCTCCAATAGTTGATGTTTTTTGAAAGGAATCACCGCATCGGTGTGCGGCTGACGAATCATGGCATCAATCACATCGTACTGAACCGTGCAGTTTTCAATTTTATGGTTTTCGGCCCACTGCATTACCGCCTGGTAGGCTTGTGTTTGAGTTGGCGCCGTTGAAATTTCGCCTTTCCAATATTTAACCAAATCTTCATACCCCTTGTTAATTGGGACATTCAGCACGTTGTTGATGCCGTTCTTTTTTACCGGCCACCACGACCAACCTACATTGTTGGTTTCGCAAAGTTCGATGAAATCGGTGAACCAGGTATTTGAGTTTTCACCTGATTCGCCCATCCAGATTGGAACGTTGTGCTCGTCCCTGATGTCCAACACCCAATCCAGGTCGTTTGCTCCGGTTCCACTCCAGTACTTGTGAAAGCTGTACACCATGTTATTGTCCCAGGGCGGTGTTAAACCGGAAAAATCATTGGCCCAATTGTTCCCTTCAATAAAAATGATATGATTGTTGTCCACTTCCCTGATGGCTTCGGTTATTCTTCCAAACAGCTCGCGCATTTGGGAGTTATTGCCTTCGGGAAATGTCCAGTTGGTTTCATTGATCAGGTCGTAGCCGCCAATCCACGGCTCGTTGGCGTAGCGTTCGGCCAGCTTACGCCACAAAGCCACGGTTTTATCTTTGTTGGCCTGGCTCTCCCAAAGCGATGGTTTCGAAGGATCATAATCCGAGATATCGGCGTTGGCACCCTGTCCGCCAGGCGCACCATGCAGGTCCAGAATAAGGTACATTTCATTGGCCTCGCACCAGTCCAGCAACTGATCAATCATTTGAAAACCCTTGAATCGCCAGGTCACTTCGCCCGGAATCAGCTCTTCTTCGATGGGCGGTGTAAACCACTTGTAATGCATGGCCACCCGCACGCTGTTAAAACCCCAGGCTTTCATGGAATCGACATCAGTCCGGGTAAAATGGTTGGCCAGCCAGGTGTTGAAAAAAGTTTCTGTTTTTTCGGCCCCAATCGTTTCAATCAATTTGGCTTCAAACTCATGCTGGGTCCCGGCAATGCCTTCGGTTTTCATCATGTAACCTTCCATCAACATCCAGTTTCCGGTGCCAATTCCTCTTAAAATGATAGGTTCCCCATTGCCAGTGACAATGTTCTTGCCCTCGGTGTGCAAATACGACTGGGCCTGGACCAAGCCAACGATTCCGGCCAGGAAACCAATCATTAAAAGTAATTGGCGCATGAGGTTCATCATTTCTAATCACTTAAAGTTGAGACAATCTTAATTTTTGCTGATCGAAAGTTCGCCATGAAGCCCTTCAACCGAGTTCGTTCCCACCCAAACATCAAAGTCGCCAGGCTCAATCACGTAGCCTTTCCCGTTAAAAAACTCCAAATCTTTGGCCGTCAGTGTCAGGCTTACCTGGGTTGATTCACCCGGCTTCAAGCTTACTTTTTTATACCCTTTCAACTGCTTTACCGGACGGGTCACACTTCCAAAACGGTCGCGAATGTACAATTGGACCACCTCTGCTCCTTCAAATTTTCCCGTGTTTTTTAAGTTGACAGAAACCTCAATTGCCCCATCCTTTCCCATTGTTTTGGATGATAACTTCAGATCGGAATATTCAAAAGTGGTGTAGCTCAAGCCAAAGCCAAACGGAAACAGTGGCTCAAATCCGGCATCCAAATAATGCGAGGTATTGCCAAGCGAATGCTGGGTGGCTTCGGCAGGTATTTTATTGATATCGGTCCATTGCTGATAGTCAGCCGGGCGACCTGTATTTTTATGGTTGTAGTAAATTGGAATTTGCCCCACGGTTTTGGGGAAAGTAACCGGCAACTTTCCGGAAGGAGTGGTTTTGCCAAAGAGCATGTCGGCCAGGGCTGGTCCGCCCATGGTTCCCGGATGCCAAGCATAGAGCACCGCATCGGCTTTTGCCAGCTCCTTTTGAATAGTCAGCTGGCGTCCGGCCATAATCACCAACACAACGGGCTTCCCGGTTTCGGCCACGGCTTCCAGCAATTCCGACTGGGCACCTTGCAAATTCAGGTTGGCCAGGCTGTGTGCTTCGCCCGAAAGGATGGATTCTTCGCCCAAAAACAACAACACCACATCCGACTTTTTGGCGGCTTCAACCGCTTCGGCAAAACCTTCGGTGGTTTTGGTCCGGCTGATTTTCAGGCCACGGGCAAAATTAACCTGATCGGCTCCCAGCATTTCTTTAAGGGCCGTTAGTGGCGTAATGGTGTTCTCTTTTTTTCCATCGAAAACCCAGGTTCCCATTTGATCGTGCGGAGCATCGGCCAACGGGCCAATTACAGCGACCGATGAAAGATCGTTTGAGAGGGGCAGTAATTCATTTTTATTTTGAAGCAAAACAAAGCTTTCGCTGGCCGCTTCCTTCGCTATCTGTAAGTTTTTTTCTGAAAGGATGGATTTGGCAGCTGCCGACTCATCCGTGTAGGGCTTGTCGAACAAGCCTAAATCAAGTTTAAGACGCAAAATATTGGCGACATATTCGTCGATAGTGGCCAGATCAATGGTTCCTTCATCAAGTAAGGCCTGTACATGATCAACATAGGTACTGGTGGCCATTTCCATATCAATTCCGGCTTTCAGCGCCTTTTCAGCAGCTTCTTTGCTGTTGGCCGCAAAACCGTGGGCAATCATCTCGGTAATCGATGCCCAGTCGCTCACCACCATTCCGTTGTAGTTCCATTCTTTTCGAAGAATTTGTTTCAGGGTGAATTCGTTTCCACTGGCTGGCACGCCATTCAAATCATTGAAAGCCGACATAAAAGTTGCCACTCCGGCATCGGCTGCCACTTGAAAAGGAGGCAGGTAATCGTTGCGCAGCTGGACTTCTGGAATCAGGGTGGTGTTGTAGTCACGTCCGCCTTCGGCAGCTCCGTAGCCCACAAAGTGTTTGGCGCAGGCAGCAATGGTATTGGGCGCACTCAGGTCGTCGCCCTGGAAACCTTTGATCATCGCTTTTGCCATGACCGAGGTCAGGTAAGTATCTTCGCCGCTACTTTCGGCAATGCGCCCCCAGCGTGGATCGCGCGAAATATCAATCATGGGTGCAAAGGTCCAGTGAATGCCTTCTGCAGCGGCTTCTTCAGCAGCCACAGCCATCGCTTTTTCAGCCAGCTCTGCATTCCATCCGGCGGTTAACCCAAGCGGAATGGGCATGATGGTGCGGTAACCATGAATCACATCGCGGGCAATGACCAGCGGAATGCCCAAACGGCTTTCTTCAACCGCCACTTTTTGCAGTTCGTTCACTTCACGGGCACCAACCAGGTTCAAAATCGAACCCACTTTTCCATCTCTAATGGCTTGTTTGGCCTCTTCGGGCCTGCCCAACTGACCAGGATCAAACTGCGACATTTGCCCCAATTTCTCCTGGAGAGTCATCTTGGAAATCAGTTCTTCAATCTTCCGCTCGTTTTGTTCTTTCTTCTCTGAAGAAGTGCTTGCCTGGGCTCCGTTTAGCAGGAGCAAGCCAAGTAAAAATAGTAAAGTAGCTTTCATCATTTTTTAGAATAGAAAACCTGGCCTGCCCCAATCGGGCAGGCAGGTCTTCAGCTTTCATTCAAATTGTAATTAGTTGATTTTTGACGACTTAATACCCTCGACGTGAGGACCGGACAATTCATCAAAATAGAATTCGTGTGTACCCTCTCCGGTTCCTGGATTCAGCATGATCCGGATAATATCGTAGAAGTCGTGGCTAACGGCTGCCGCCGGGTCAGTCACATCATTGGTGAACACATCGCCGGCAGATCCATTGTTGGCCACACCAGCAAAATCATATTCAGCCATTTCCCAAGTGTTGTCTTCCTGAATGGTGTAATTCAACTCAACACCAGACATCCAGGCATTTCCGCCCCAGTCGGTATTTTCCAGTTTCAACAACACCACATCGCCAGCTTTTCCATAAACCATCATTTTGAAGGTTGAAATCGAGCGCAAATCAAAGCGGTAGCCAGCAGGCAGTTTCATATTGGCATTAGCCCATTGGTTGTTGGTTTTTGAATACATGGCAACCTGTGAACTGCGGTTAGGATAGATGCGAGACGGATTAGCCACTACAGATACGAAACAGTCCTGACCAATCACATTGGCCAAAGCCACCTCACTAAAGTCATTGTACATCACCATCTCATCGAGCAAAAATGGAACATAGTCAGGATGGTTAGCGGCAACGGTAGCGGTAAAAGTACTTTCATTATCATCAACCGATGTAGCCACGGTAACTTTCACAGAGTAAGTTCCCATACGCATGTAAACATTGCTGATGACTTCGTTGTAGTCCGTTGTTTCCACTACGGTACCGTTTCCAAAGTCAACCGTTACTTTATCAATTGACTGGCCTGCAGGAATATCAACATTCGAAAGACTTACCTCATATTCATTCACTTCAGTCCCTTCTACCATTGCCACATCAAATGCTACAGTCGGTTTCTCATAGGCTTTGTTACGCAGGAAGAAATGCCATTTTGTCCAATTCTCATAAGCGCTTTTACAAGCCAGTTCCAGGTAATTTTCCGAAATGCTAAGAACCTCATATTCATTATTAAGCGCACCAACGTCCAATCCCGGGAATATGGGCTTCTCGCTATTGATAATTAAAAATAACTTACCATCTCGCTCTGAAAGTGTCCATGATCCTGTAACAGGTGTTTGGTAATCCACATCCCAGTCATCTTTATTTAACCGGGGATTTAAATAAACTGAAGCCAAATCCGGATCATCTTTCATATAACCCTTAACATAGCTCACTCCTTTATTGTCATACTCAACTTCGAAGCCGTTCAGGAAAAATGTCAATTCATCGTCATAGGCTCCGGTTCCCGATTTTACAAACGGATCGGCCGACCACCAATCTAATCCAACACCATCTGCAAGGTTGACATCTCCAACCCCAAAATGGCCTTTGGTTTCAGCATCAACAACCCAAGTTTTACCATCCAAATCGTCAGCGCCACCTGTCAGGAAAACATACTTCGGATCAGTGAAAATCGAGTAATCCGTTTCAGTGGTTGTCAATGTTTTGGAAATTGAGCTACTTCCTCCATTGGTTTTGATGGTCATGGTAATGGTATAGTCTCCTGGAAGTGAGTAATAGCCAGAAGCACTTGTCCCATTTACTTTCGATCCATTTCCCAAATCGAAAGTAACTATACTTATTCCGTCGACCTGAGGACTAACCAGTTCCACATCGTAATGAAAAGCATCTTCACCCTCAGAAATAGTAAAGTCCATTTCACTTTGTTCTGGAGGTGCAACCAGACCCGCACCAGATTTTTCGTCTATATAGGGCTCACAAGCAACAAGTATTGCGAGTGCAAAAACCCAAATAAGTCCAAAATATTTATTGTTTTTCATTGTAATCTTTTTAATGATTATTCAAACTTAAATCCGTTAATTGCCTATTTATAAGCTGGAACAAACTGTTGCAAAACGCCTTCGTTTGTGTTACGTATCTCTCCGGCAGGAATGGGGAACATTCCCCAGGTATCTGCTTTAAATGTTCGTGGAGTAAAATGTGAAGGATTTGGCACATCTCCGGGAACATTGAAGCTAGCGTTAATCATCTGAGCAGCATAATCGTTACCTCTTCTCAGCAGGTCCCACTTACGCAGGCCTTCCATTCCAAATTCTACACGACGTTCGTGGTAAATGTCATCCAATGTTACTGATGACAAAGCAGCATCGGTTCCCATTGCTCTTGTTCTAACCCGGTTTAAATAATCAGTAGCTTTTGTCGGATTATCCTCAAGGAACAATTCTGAAGCCATTAACAGGACGTCGGCATAGCGAATATCCATATGGTTTCGTGGGAAGTTATGAGCCTGGTCACCACCTGCTCCGATATAGGCACTCAAAGCCATATACTTTCCGTTGAAATACCCGGTATTCATAAATGCTCTGTTGTAATCGTCCAGCCTTTCTTCGGCATTGTAGAGCGTTACGTCTTTTCGGGGATCACCAGCCTCAAACTCATTGGCCAGGCTCCAGGTTGGAATGTCAAATGACCATCCGGGGAATAATCTCCCATTATCTCCAACCGGGTTACGAACTCCTATCCAAACACTTGAGAAGTTTCCATTAATGTTCCAGCCTCCCCAATCGCCTGAATTGGCTTTGTCAGAGTATTGAATTTCCAAAATTGATTCTTCGTTGTTCTGGTTTTCCCAGTCGAACAGCTCAGCATAGTCGGGAACCAATGAGTAAGCTTCGCTTGTAATGATTGATTCCAGTGCTGATCGGGCATAACTTTTGTCAATTGTTGTGCTTCCGTTACTCCAAGCCGAAAGTCCCATGGTTGGTCTTGCAAAACCTTCGTGATAAAGATAGATACGGGCAATTAACGCCTGAACAGCACCTTTGGTGATACGTCCGGTTTCACTGGCCGAAAGCTCATCGGCAGTGGGCAACGCAGCTTCTGCAGCCAATAAGTCAGCTGCAATCTGAGTAAATAGTTCGTCCGGGGAACTTTGAGCTATCGTTTTATAATCTTCGACTGAAGGAAGTACTTCAAGAATTAGCGGCGTTGATCCATAGTGACGTACCAAGTCCCAATAAAAATAGGCACGTAAAAACAGGGTTTCGCCTTCCAGTCTCTCCTTCATGCCATCGGTAACCCACTCTACTTCATCTTGTTTTTGAAGATACAAGTTGGCGCGATAAATACCAGAATAACATCTGTTCCAAAAGTCAGCGGCCGCATTATTCTCGGCATCCATATTAAACATTTCGATTTGATGGAATTGGGACATATCGTTGATATTTGACCCGCCGGTAAAAGCGTCATCCGAAAAAATATCAGACATGACTGGTGCAAATTGCCAGTTTTGTACCGAGTAAGCATCGTAAACAGCAGCCACCGCTAAAAGCGCCTGGTCTTCTGTTTTATAGTAATTTGCTTCAACCTGTCCGGTTTTGGGTTCCAATTCAAGGAAATCTTGTGTGCAAGAAACCTGAATGAACATTAGGGCAATGAAGCTGAATATATAGATCGATTTATTTTTCATTTCATTTCAATTTAAAAATGTTCACATTAAAAAGTAATATTTACACCACCAAGAACTGTACGAGCTTGCGGATAAATACCATGGTCAATACCATTGCTAAATACACCGCCACCAATTTCAGGGTCATATCCGTCGTATTTGGTGAAAGTTAAGAGGTTCTCGCCTGAAACGTAAAAACGGATGCGGCTTATTTTTAGATAATTTGTGAGATTCTTTGGCAGGGTATATCCCAATGACATGTTTCTTAATCTCACAAAACTTCCGTCCTGAACAAAGAAGTCACTCACGGTTGTCATGTTTTGATTGCCATCAACAAATGTCACCCGAGGGAATTCGTTAGATGTCCCTGGTCCAGTCCAACGGTCGAGCCAGGTAGCTGGGTAATTGGCCTCATTCATATCGTAGCGTCTGGTGGCATCGTAAACTTCCTGTCCTAATGCGGCATATACCGACATATTAAAGTCAAATCCGGCATATTCCAGATTCATATTAAATCCTCCAGTAAAATCAGGATGTGGTGAACCTAAATTAACACGGTCAGCATCCCGGTCAATTGCGCCGTCGCCATCAGCATCTACAAACTTAATATCTCCGGGAACAGCGTTGGGTTGAAGCAAGCCACCTTCAGAATTAACATAGCTGTTAATTTCATCCTGTGTCTGGAAAATACCATCTGTTCTAAGACCGTTAAAATATCCCATTGGCGAGCCAACAGTCGCATAAATGACATTTCCCTGGCCAAATGCGCCATCGCCACCAGTTAGGCGTTTCTCAGCATTATTAATTTCCAATACTTCATTTTTATTGTAAGCTCCGTTGATCGAAGCACTGAAGTATAATTTGCCAAATTGCTTTTTGTAGGCTACCTCAGCTTCAAAACCTGAGTTTCTTACTGAACCTCCATTGATTGTTGGAGCAGAGTTACCAACAAGCATTGGTACTGGTGCGGTTACCAGCCAGTCCTTGGTGGTTTTTGAGTAGTAGTCCAATGTCACTCTCAAGCTGCTTCCAAGTGTTGCCAAATCAACGCCAATATTCGTTTGTTCGGAGGTTTCCCATTTTAGCGATGGGTTAGCAATTCGGGTTGGTTGTGTTCCATTGTATTGTGTTTTGCTATCGCCAAAATAGTAGATGTTTTGATTACCAATAATTGAAGTATAGCCAAAGTCTCCAATACTCTCACTCCCGTTTTGTCCCCAGCTAGCCCGTAGTTTCAAAAGATCAATCGTACCGGAAGTATTGGACATAAAGTCTTCTCGTGAGATGACCCAGCCACCTGCAACTGAAGGAAAGTAGCCGTATTTATTTTCAGCTCCAAAACGTGAGGAACCATCACGACGCAGTGTGGCAGTCAACATGTAGCGATCCTTCAAATCATAATTTACTCGTCCGAACAGCGATGAAACGGTGTGCTCCGAGTAGCCACCTCCAGCAACTTCACTTTCAGGGTCTGTACCATTATCAATATAGGCATGTTCAAAATCATCGAAAATAACATCCTTCTTACTACCGGAAACATTGTCATGGAAGTCTTTGAAAGCAGTCATACCAGCCATCAAAGTAAAATGGTGCTCATCTATTGTTTTATCGTAAGTCAAAATATTTTCAAAGTTCCATCTTGACCAAAGATCCATTGATCTTCTCGCTTCATCGGCAACAGTAAAGTGCATGGCATCCAAGTAGTACTCTGGAGTATAACCTCTAGTATCAACCAAAGCCATCTCACCGCTATAGGTAGTTTTAAACCTTAGGCCATTTAGCGAAGTATTGATTTTTCCAAAGTCAACTTCTGCAAACAATCCACCAACCAATTTACTGGTTTTAGTCTCTGAGTTCAGTTGGTCCAGAAGAGCAACGGGGTTCGTTATTTCCTGAAGCCCAATTCCAAACTGTTCCGGAACCGCCCAAGTTCCATCTTCATTTTTAACCGGCACGATTGGAGGCATATTCAAGGCCTGCGCCAATCCATTTCCAAAGTGACTGTTGGTATCTATTCCACGGCTGATAATGCGAACCAGATTAATGTTTGAGCCGACTTGCAAGAAGCCAAACTCAGACACGGTATTTAAGCGGTAGGTAAACTTCTCAAAATCGGATTTCCCTTTGGCCACGATACCTTCCTGATTAAAATAACTTAAAGAAGAAGAGTAGCTGGTCGTTTTTGTGCCTCCGGTCATTGTAATTGAGTGGTTCTGCTTGGGAGCATCATAGTTAAACATCTGATCCTGCCAATCGGTATCAGCCGTAAAGCCGGCAATTTGACCAGGTGTAAATCTATAGCTGCCATTTCCATTTAACGACGCTTCATTAATCAGGGTAACATACTCATCAGCATTTAAAACGTCGATTTTCTTCCACGGGTTTTGTACACCGTAGTATCCATCATAGGCGATGGTGAATTTCTCTTCCTTTTCTCCGGTTTTAGTGGTAATGAGAATGACGCCATTGGCACCACGAGCTCCGTAGATAGCACTTGACGCGGCATCCTTTAAAACTTCAATGGACTCAATGTCTCCTGAGCTAAGGAAATCAATTCCTTCCCGGCTCATTGGCAAACCATCAACAATGTAAAGAGGCTCAGCATCGCCATTGGTACCAATTCCACGAATCCGTATTGACACCTGATCTCCAGGCTGCCCTGAATTGCTGGAAATTACGACACCAGCCGTTTTCCCTTGCAAAGCCTGAGACACCCTCATATCAGAAGTCTTTACCAGCTCCTCCCCGCCAACTTTACTGATTGCTCCGGTTACAAGACTCTTCTTTTGCACACCGTAGCCAACAACCACAACTTCATCCACATCAAAGGCTTCATTATCCAACACCACATTGATAACCGAACGGCCGTCAACGGGAACAGACTGACTCTTCATCCCAATGTAAGAGAAATCTAAGGTTGCATTTGAAGGTGCTTGCAGCGTATAATTACCATCGAAGTCGGTAATTGTCCCTGTAGTAGTTCCTTGAATAACTACAGTTACCCCGGGTAGGGGTTGGTCATCTTCTTTAGCGGTTATATTACCCGAAACGGAAATTTCCTGGGCATATAAACTCAGACTAAAGAAAGAACAGAATAAGAAAAATAAGATTCTTTTCATGAGTTAAAGTTTTTAAATAGCAAATAATTTTTCCATAAAAATCAAAAATCTGATGGCAAACATGGTGGGAAAAAACCAGACACTCAAATAATATTCTACTTCATTAATGCTACATCCCTATTCACATCACCCCTACACAAATACAACAACACATACATTAATGCCTAACAATGAGCGACTTAACATTTTTTAACAACTAAAAACGCATACATCAACCAACAATGTGCTTTACAGCATGATCTAGATACTTGTGATAAAAGTGCTCAAATTGGTGTCCCGGTCAAGGCCGAGTTTCTTGCGGAGGCGGTAGCGGCTTATTTCAACACCGCGTGAAGATATGTTTTGCAGCGTGGCTATTTCTTTAGTTGAAATATTCATTTTTATATAGGCACACAGTTTCTGCTCGCGTGGGGTAAGGGTCGGAAACCGTTCGGTGAGGCGCTTGAAAAAATCTTCATGCACTTCGTCAAAATAGGTTTCAAAAAGTTCTTTCTGCTTCTCATTGTCAAACTCCTTGTCAATTCGATTGATAATCAAACTGATCTTCGATTTTGCGGCGCTATCGTCAACCAAACCCTGTAGGCCTTTCAGCTCATTCTTCAACTTGCCCATGAACTTGTTTTTCTGAACCAGCTGCATGGTTTGATTGGCCAGCTCTTTATCGAGGTGAATCATCTTTCCGCGCAATTGCTCATTTCGAAGTTTAATAATTTCCTTTTCGGAAACCAGCACCTCGCGCTGGTACTGGTGCACACGTTTCCGGTGTTCCTGCAGGTTTTTCAACCGTTCACGGCGCTTGGAGATCTGCATACGATAATACACCCACCACACCACCAGGGCAATCAGTCCCATCGCTCCAATCATGTAGCCAAGCAGCGCCACGGTCGAACGGTACCAGGGTGGTTTAATATAAAACGAAAAGCTGGCTGGCTCGCTTTCATTCCCAAAAGGATCAAGGGCTTTCACGTTAAAGACATAGTCGCCCTCACGCAAATTCATAAACTCGGCAGCCGATTCCTCCGACCAGTCAGCCCAAACCGTGCTGTAATTTTCCAAAAAATAACTGAATCTAATCTTACCCAGATTCTTATAGTCAGGACTGGAATAAACAAACTTCAGATTATTCCCCTGGTAAGAAAAGGTCAGCGAATCTTCGGGCAGGGTTTCGTCGATAAAACTCGGGTAAAAATCCCGTCCATCCAGCAGGTTGACCACCTCACGAATGTGAACATGCAGGGGCGAGGCACTTTTGGGTTGATAGCTTGGGGAGTAATGTGCCAGCCCATCTTCGAGCGAGATAAATGTATTCTGGATATCAACCACATGAACATGCTGAAAACCGGAAATCAACCGACCTGCAAGCTTTTCAAACGGAGCGACCACCTTCGTGTACGTCCCGTCTTCGAGGAACCGAATGACTCCCGGTACATTTCCAGCAGCAAACCAAAGATTGTTGAACTGGTCTTCGTAGATATAGTCAATATCGTTTTGATTTTCAAAGATTTCGTTATGTTTTTCTGAACGCTCAAATCGATTATTTTCAGCTTGATACGCATAAATTCCATCGGGCGTGGTATAAACAATGTCCTCTCCAATGGTTGTCAGGTTAATGTAAATATCGGAGGGCAAGCCATCGTTTGAGTTATAAAAATCGTAATGAGCGACGCTGTCCAATTCTTCGTTCAAACGAATTCGGAAAACCCCCTTGTATCCATGACTCATCCATACATTACCGGCCTCATCTTGTGCCATCAACTTGGATGACTCTTGAAACCCCTTCACCTGGCCGACAAACTCCCACGACTTTTGATCAGCGGTCTTTCGGAAAAGTGTCAATCCGCTGTAATTTCCTCCCAACAGGTAATCTTCATCTTGCGCCAGCTCAATAAAGGTCCAGGCTCCGCTCACCTCCGATATCATTTCTACTTGCTCATCTTCCACCACATAAGTCCCTTTGTCATGACCGCACAAAACAACATCATTGAAAACCCCCAGGCACCAGACCTGTCCAACCGTGTTCGGGATAAGCCGAAATCCTTTAGCATCAACGGTCACTTTTTCGGGCCAGTCTTTTACAAACAAACCATGGTTGGTGCCCACATACAATTTGTCTTTGTGAACAAGCGAGGTGTAGGTCGCCCCCAAGCCCTCGGGCTCAAACATAAAGGTAAACGGCGACCCAATATCGATGTAATCAATGCCATTATCCAGTCCCAACCAAAGGTTGTCATCGCGGTCGGTGCCAATACTCAGCACCGTATTATTTTGCAGTCCTTTTTTCTTATTGATGTGTTGAATGATATTGCCGGCTTCATCGGTAATGAGTAACCCGTTTTGAATGGTTCCAAAAGCATAATAGGCCTCCTGGAATTTTGTTGCTGAAAAAATCTGGGTTTCAATTAAAAAATCATTTCCCTCCCCTTCCCAGGCAGTCACCTGTTCGCCGTCGTAAATAAATACGCCATGATTGGCTGTACCGATCAACACCCGATTGTTGTATATTGGCAAAATGTCCCAAATTTCTTTGTCAGTAAGCAAATCTGTGCCCTGAAGCTCAAAAAAGTGCCCGTGGCGATATTCCAACAGCCCTTCGGCTTCGTCCTGAATCCACAAATGACCATTCACATAAAACGAGAATTTCACTTTGTTCTTCAGCGGAACGGTGGAAACCTGGTTATTGCGATATATGAACAAGTGGCTGTATGATTGAAACACCACACCAAAGTCGGTCAGATGAATGCGCCAAATTTCCTCAAAGTTGCGATCTTCCATCGGCACCAACCCGACAAGCGACTGGTATTGCAGCTGCCCTTTCTCATCAGGCTCGAGGTAGCCAAAAGCATTTTGCTGTCCCACGTAGATCCGGCCGCTGTCATCAATCTTTACCGATCGAACGATCGATTGATTAGGCAGATTATACAGCCGCCAGTGATTTCCGTCGAACTCGAGCAAGCCGTTGTTGTTGGCAAAATACATCAGATTTGTGCTACTGCGCGCTATCTGCCAGTTTTGGGCACTGCCCTGGTATTCCTGTTTCGAAAAATTTTTGATATCGGGCACGCCAACATTTTTAATTTGTCCAAACACCATGGCAGGAACAACGAGCAGAACAATCAAAAACGAATATCGGACACGGTTCAAGTGCATGAAACAAATATAGATAAAAACGCTTTTTTTCCGCTGTTATCTCTCAAATTCATACCAGAGCGCTATTTTTGCCCCAAACTTTGAATGACACACGATGAAAACCGGACTTATTGGCGCCATGAGAGAAGAGGTTCTTCTCCTGAAAAACGACATTGAAAACTTGAAAACTGAGCAGTTTGGCTCCCGTGAGTTCTACTCCGGAACGATCAACAACCAGGAGTTGGTGATGTGCCTCTCGGGTTGGGGCAAAGTGGCCGCGGCCTCCACAGCAACCACGCTGATCAACCACTACCAGGTTGACCAACTGGTGTTTATCGGACTAGCAGGTTCCGTCCAGCCACATTTAAACATTGGCGACATTGTGGTGGCCAACCAGCTCATTCAGCACGACGTGGACTTATCAAGACTCGATGGTTTCCCGACCGTGGAATCGCCTTTCTGGAAAACCTTTGCGTTTGATGTCTTCCCCCATTCCGGAGAAAAAGCCATTCAGGCTGTTGATAAATTTGTTCTCAATTTGAGAAAGGGGAGCTATCCAAAAATCCATTCAAACTACAACCCAGCAGTTTATGTGGGAGCCATTGGCACCGGCGATCAGTTTATTGCATCGAAAGAAGGAAAAGTGCGCATCAACGAGCGTTTTCCGCAGGTTTTATGTACCGAAATGGAGGGTGCAGCCATTGCCCAGATCGCAGCCGACTACCAGCTACCATGCACCGTCGTCCGCGTGATCTCAGATAAGGCCGATGAGGACGCACACGATTCCTTTGCAAAATTTTTGTTCGAAGACATCAGTCACATCTCGGTTGAGCTGGCCAAGCTAATTCTTTCCTGAAGCCATTTGAAGTTTTATTGGAATCCGTGCCGCTCCGGACGATGAATGGCACAGGATTTGTTTGATGTCAACCAGCCACAAAACAACATATATTCCGCCAGTGGGTGGAAACAATTAAACAAAGAGAATTAGTTTAGTAAGACCAGAAAAAAATCTCCAAAGTAACGTGCTTTGGAGATTTTGTTTTTTTAAGCGTCCCTAAAATGCGGCATCCAGGGTTTGGATCTTAAAGACTTCGGCTAAGCTATCAGCCGAAAGGTCGGTTTTTAATGAAACTTTGACCGTTCTTCCCGGCAATAAATCGAAATAGTTATCCGAGAAAAAGCCCGCTTCATCTCCAATGGTCATAAACAGGTTTTTGGCCAGCTGGTTACTTTTCAACACAATTTGAAAACCTTCATCCGTCGCCTCAATCTGGTAATTCACCTCGGGCGACGGCAGCTTCATTTCCTTCACCGGCCTGAAGTAGAACACATTCTCGGCAATCACCTTTCCGTTTTCCACAACTTCCGCAACCAACACCTGTCGGTAGCTGTCTTTATCGCGAAGAAAATCATAGCGATTCACATCGAAATAAGAATCGCTTGAGTTGGCCGGAATGTCTGCCAAAACGGATTTCTCCCACACAACCCGACCTTCAAAATCAAGCATCTGCAAATTTAGCTGTGCGTTAATGTTCCGAAGTTCATCATTCACAATGCCAATTTTCAAGAAGTTTTCATCCAAGTAAGGCGAAACCAAAACTGGTTCAAAACCTTTCTTCACGTAATATTGCAAGGCTTTCCAGCGCTGGTAATAATCGGTTGAACTCCACGAAGCCACCGGCCACACATCATTAATTTGCCAGTACAAACTCCCCATACAATACGGCATCGCCCGACGATGTCCTTCCAAGGCAAACTTGATTCCTTCGGCCTGCAACACATGGTTGACGTACAAGAACGATTCAAAATCCTTGGGCTGCTCATAATCCTGCAACATGTAATATTCAATGGTTTTGTTGCCGATTGAAGAACGCTGGTGCGAGTTCATCACTTCCGAAACGATGTCGTAATCTTCGGGCTCGGCATATTGCTTCACACTTTTGAATTCGGGAAACGACTGGAAACCATACTCACTCATAAACCGCGCAATATGCGTGGCGTAATTCTGAAAAGGTTCCTTTCCCCACCAAACGCCCCAGTAATGCTCATCACCATTCACCAAATCGGCCGGAACGCCCATGCCTGATGACGGGCTTGATGCCCAATAGGAACGCGAAGGATCATGTTCCGAAACAGCTTCGGGCAGCACCTTGTGGAAAATATCCTGGTACGATTTCCAAATCTTGTCGGCATTTTCCTGGCTCTTGGCCTCTTCGGCCTTCTTCCAGCCCCAACCATACCAAGCGGCCAAAATCTCATTATTCCCACACCACAGGGCAATGCTGGGGTGATTTCGCAGACGCTTCACATTGTCGATCGCTTCTTGCTTCACATTGTTTAAAAACGCTTCGTCGCCCGGAAACATGGCACAGGCAAACATGAAATCCTGCCAAACCAATATACCGGCTTCATCACACAAATCGTAAAAAATATCGTTTTCATAAATCCCACCACCCCAAACGCGCAACATGTTCATGTTCGATTCTTTGGTGGTTTCAATTACCCGGCGGTACTGCTCATCGGTTACCCGTGCCGGAAAAACATCGTTGGGAATGTAGTTGGCGCCCTTCATAAATACCGGTACGCCATTCAGTTTGAAGTAAAAAGAAGTTCCCACTTCATCCTTTTCGCGCACCAGCTCCAGCGTGCGGATTCCGATTCGTTCTTCCTTTTCGATACTTCCGCCATCCACTGTCAGCTTGGCTGTTACCGCATAAAGCGGCTGTTCTCCCAGCCCGTTGGTCCACCAAAGTTTGGGGCTTTCTATTTCGAAATCGACCGCGTAGGATTCCATTCCTTTTTTCAGCTTGATTTGGGTGGAGCTCACGGCTTGCCCATCCACTTCAATTTGGTAAGTCGCCGGAGTTTCTTTTTCTGATTCGACTTCGAGAATCGCCGAAAACTTAGCCACCTCATCCTGCACTTCCTGCTGAACGATTTGCAGGTTCTCAATTCGCGCCTCATTCCAGGCTTTGAGGTACACCGGACGCCAAATTCCGCTGGGCACCAAGCGCGGGCCCCAGTCCCAGCCAAAATGATAGCCAGCTTTTCGTGTATAAACACTCACCTTTTTACCTCCTTCAACTTCACCAATCTCCGCTAAATCGTTATCCGAAACCGGAATGACAAAAGGGTGGGCATCATACTTTTTTAATCCTTCCTTGATGGGCGACAGAAAGGTGATTCGAAGCGTGTTCTCGCCAGCCTGCAAATGGGGTTTGATATCCACCAGGTATTCACGAAACATATTGTCGGTCGCAATCACCTCTTGTTCGTTGACAAATACCTGTGCATAGGTATCGAGTCCTTTAAAGTCGAGTGCCACGCGATCCATTTTCATCCATTCAGCGTCAACCAAGAAGGTGGTTTGATAATCCCAATCCAGTTTATCGATCCATTGCAAGTCGTGTTCATTCAAGCGATAAAACGGATCTTCAATCTTTTCGTTGGCCAGCAAGTCGGTATGAACAGAGCCGGGAACAGTTGCAGGTAACCATTCATTTTTACCATGCTCAGAAAACTGCCAACCTTCATTCAATTCAGTAGTTGAATTCATAAGTCCAGTTTCTTTGGGTTGACAAGCCGACAACAGCATGCTTGTCAGGATAAGTGATAAAATAAATTGCCGTTTCATCGGTGGTGTGATCATTTAAATTGTAAACTCAAAATTGAGGATTGGAAACCAAAATAGCAAACAAAAAATCCGAAGGAAAATTGCCTTCGGATTTTAAATTTATTTGTTCGTTCAAACTTTCGGTAAAGCCCACGGACTACGGTAGCTCGGAACCAAGTACTTGTTAGCCTCTTCATCGTCAATGAACAAGCTTTTTTCTGCGTCCCAATACAAACGGCGGCCGGTTTTTAGGGCGATGTTTCCTAAATGAGCGACGCGCGCCGTGTTGGCTGCAATATCAATGCTGCAGTTCAAATCACGGCGACGATTCCGCACGCCATCAAGAAAATCGGCCATGTGCAAATCCAGTCCCTTTCCGGTTCCTTTCTGAAGCTCCACACGTTCCACCAGGTCTTGGTCATTTTTACGTTCCGGAATGACTTCCCAGCCGTCGCGGTCAACGACCAGCGTTCCGTTGTTTCCAACAAAACCAACCCCATGATTCCGTCCAAAATGTCCACCGTCAATGCCGGTTCCATGATCCCAAAGCATGGTAAAACCATCAAATTCGTAGAGCGCCTGCAAACTGTCGGGTGTTTCGGCGGCATCATCCGGGTAGGCGTATTTGCCACCCATGGCCATCACCGATTTGGGCGCTTTGGCCTGCATGCCAAACAAACCATAATCGATGATATGAACGCCCCAGTCGGTCATCAGACCGCCTGCATAGTCCCAAAACCAACGGAAGTTAAAATGAAAACGGTTGGGGTTGAACGGACGTTTAGGTGCCGGCCCCAGCCAAAAATCGTAATCAACACCTTCGGGAGCATCTCCATCCGGTTTTACCGGCACGGGCTCCATCCAACCCTGGTAAGCCCAGGTGCGCACGGTGCGGATCTTGCCTAACTTTCCGGAGGCAACATAGTCAACCGCATCGCGCCAATGCGGATCGCTGCGTTGCCACTGCCCTACCTGAACCACGGTTTTATGCTTGTTGGCAGCCGCCTCCATCAGGTTAATTTCTTCGATGGAATTGCCCAATGGCTTTTCGCAGTAAACATCTTTGCCGGCCTGGCAAGCCTCAACAAATTGCAGGCAGTGCCAATGGTCCGGTGTGCCGATGATGACCACATCCACTTCCGGATCTGCAATCAACTGGCGGTAGTCATTGTAAGCTTTTGGTTTTTTGCCCTGTAGCTTCTCAGTATCTGTCACACGGGCATCGAGCACCCGCTGATCGACATCGCAAATGGCGGTACACTCGGTATTGGGTTGCCCCAGAAAAGCCCGTAAATCGGCAAATCCCATGCCTTTGGCTCCAATCAATCCGCAGCGAATTACTTTGTCGGGCGAACAGGCACTCATGGCAGCCGGTATGGTGGCGGCCAAACCAACAGCTGCCGTTGCCGCTGTGGTACTCTTAATAAAAGATCTTCTTGTTGTCATCTTATGTTTTAGTTGGTAAAAGCTTATTCTTTTTGCATCGCGTCATCAAAGGCGATATCCGAAGGTGCGAAATCGCTGTAGCGAACAAACTCGCAGGATTCGGCTGCTCCGGCCTCACGGTCCATGCCGCTGTCTTCCCATTCCACAGAAAGCGGCCCGTTGTATTTGATTGTATTCAAGGCGCGAATGATGTTCTCAAAATCGATTTTTCCACGGCCAATGCTTCGGAAATCCCAGTAGCGGCGATGGTCTCCAAAAGGTACATGTCCGCCAAACACACCAACCGTGGTAGGAACATCGCTCCAGTGCACATCTTTCATGTGCACATGGAAAATACGGTCGGCAAATTCGTAAATGAAACGCACGTAATCGACATGCTGGTAACCCAAGTGGCTTGGATCATAATTGAAGCCAAAAGCCGGATGGTAGTCCAGGGCTTCCAGGGCACGCCTGGCCGATTCAATATCGAAAGCGATTTCGGTTGGATGCACTTCCAAGGCAAACTTCACACCCATTTTTTGGTATTCGTCCAGAATGGGTTTCCAGCGTTTGGCAAAGTCTTCAAACCCTTTATCGATCATGGTTTGTGGTAGCGGAGGAAACGCGTACAGCAAATGCCAGATTGAACTGCCGGTAAAACCAACCACGGTATCGAGGCCAAGTTGTTTGGCCACTTTTCCGGTTTGAATCATTTCCTGGGCAGCACGCTGGCGAACGCCTTCCGGATCGCCATCACCCCAAACATGAGGTGGTAAAATATTTTTGTGTCGCTCATCAATGTTATCGCAAACACATTGCCCCACCAGATGATTGGAAATGGCAAAGAGCTGCAGGTCATATTTTTTTAGCAATGCTTTTCGTTCGTCGCAATAAGCCTGGTCGGCTTTTTCAACTTCGATATGATCGCCCCAACAGCAGAGCTCCACGCCATCATAACCAAAATCTTTGGCTTTCTGGCACATCGTCTCGATGGGTAAATCGGCCCATTGGCCTGTAAATAGTGTTACTGGTCTGCTCATATTTTAGATATTAGATGATTAGATATTGGATAATTGGGTACTAGATAACTGGTTATTGGTTATTAGATAATTAGTCATTGGCCAACGTTAAGTGTCTCAAACCGACAACTGAAAACTGCTAACTGATAACTTAATCAACAAACTTCACCCATTTAACCGAGTCGTTGTAACCGGCCTCAACAACGGTATCAATAAACTGCATGCCGCGGATACCGTCTTCAATGCCCGGAAAGTCGAGCATGGCTTCGGTGGGTTGTTCGCCGTTCATTTTGGCGCGAACCGTCAAAGAAAAGTTTCGGTAAATGTTGGCAAAAGCTTCAAGATATCCCTCGGGATGACCTCCCGGTGTGCGGGTGTTATGCTGAGCGATATCGCCCATTTGGCCGGTTCCAACGCGTACCATTTCCGTAGGACGGTCGTGCCATTTCAGCCAAAGGGTATTGGGCTCCATCTGGCTCCATTCCAGGCCGCCTTTTTCGCCATACATGCGTATTTTAAGAGCATTCTCTTCGCCAGCTGCGACCTGCGTGGCCACCAGCACCCCGCGTGCGCCGTTATCAAAGCGCAGAAAGGCTGCTCCGTCATCGTCCAGCAAGCGACCGGGAACAAAAACATTCAGCTCGGCACACAGTTCCGTCACTTTCAGTCCGGAGATATATTCGGCCAAATGATGCGCATGCGTTCCAATATCGCCCATGCAACCTGCTTTTCCCGAGCGCTTGGGATCGGTACGCCAACTGGCTTGCTGGTTGCCGGTGTCTTCCAATTTCGAGGCCAGCCAGCCCTGCGGATACTCCACATAAATGCGCCGGATTTTTCCCAGCTCACCACGGGCCACACGGGCTTTTGCATCCTTCACTGCCGGATAGCCGGAGTAAGTATGGGTTAATGCCAAAGTCAGCCCCGTTTCCTCCAGCTTCTTTTGAAGTTGCAAGGCCTCATCGAGCGTAAAGGTGATCGGCTTGTCAATGACGACATGAAAGCCATTGTTTAATGCCATCATGGCCGGATCAAAGTGCACAAAGTTGGGCGTAACGATGGTTACGAAGTCCATGCGTTCACCCTCCGGAAGCTGCGCTTCGCTTTCAAACATTTCCTGGTAGGTGTTGTAAATACGATTCTCAGGTAAGAAATACGACTGCCCTGATGACAGGGAAACCTCCGGGTTAACACTGAAACAACCACAGACCAATTCGATCTGGTTATCCATCAAGGCGGCAAGGCGGTGAATGGCGCCGATGAAAGCATCTGATCCTCCACCAACCATTCCCATTCGAAGTTTACGATTCATAGTAATTGGGTTATGAGATTTAGTAATTCCCAAATGTATAAAACTTCTGTTGAAGACGGAAAAAACAGACCAGAATAGTATCGGAATAACTACGGAGGAATTAAATGGACATCACCCCATACGAAGGTCGGGGCCCGCAGATAAGATAAAACGGCCGACTCCGAATTTCGTTGGAGGTGATGAATCATGAGCCCGGGTTTTGTGCACACTTGCCTTTTTCACATGCTTGAAACATGGAAAGATAACCGGTAATTTCTGAAAAGGATTTTTGTTTTATTTGAAAGTGGCCAGCTTGCTCAGGTATTTTCCAATAATGTCAAACTCAAGGTTAACCACAGTCCCCACTTCAAAGGTATGAAAGTTGGTTTCCTGGTAGGTGAACGGAATAATGGCCACCTGAAATGAGTTGTCTTTGGAATTGACCACCGTGAGGCTGACTCCGTTGACTGTGACCGACCCTTTTTCCACGGTCATGTAGCCCTGCTGCGCCTTGCTTTTGTCAAATTCGTACTCGAAGGTAAAATACCAGCTTCCTTCGGCTTCTTCCACCTTGGTGCAGGTCGCAGTTTGGTCCACATGGCCCTGCACAATGTGACCGTCCAAGCGGCCGTTCATCATCATGCTGCGCTCCAGGTTCACTTTCGATCCCACTTCCCAGTAGCCCAGGTTGGTTTTCGACAGGGTTTCCTTGATGGCCGTCACCGTGTAGGTTTTGGCCTGTTTATCAATTTTTACAACCGTCAGGCACACGCCGTTGTGCGACAGGCTTTGATCAATTTTCAACTCATCAACAAACGAACAGGTCAGGGTGAAATGATAATTTTCCTGATCTTTCTCGATGGCTTTCACCACGCCGTATTCTTCAACAATTCCTGAAAACATAGTCTCTCGATTTTTTATGGGGCGAAGTTACCGAATTCGATGGAAATGGAGAAATGGGACATCCAAAAGCAAAAAAATCCAGTTGAAATACTCAGCCGGCAAGTTGAAACACTTAGCCGAGCTGTTGAAATGCTCGCCGGAGCTGTTGAAACACAATTCCGGGCAGTTGAAACACCCAGCGGAGCACTTGAAACGCTCAACCGACAAGTTAAAACACGCTCCCGGGCAGTTCAAACACTTGGAGGAGCTCTTGAAACACATAGCGGAGCTCTTGAAACACGTCTTTTTTGCTCCGGAGAGGGCTTCAAGCGCTTTTTTTTGTGTTCGGAGCACTCTTTTGCCCATTTTAACTGCTTTTTCCGGTATCCGGGCAACTTTCTTGGGCCTTTCAAACACTTTTCTAACCATCCTGAGGGTTTCTTCCAGTGTTTTAAGTGCCCGAAAGACTATTTGAAGGACTAATTCCGGTCATCAAAAAAGTTTTTCGGGTGATCCAACCGCTCTTTTGTTACTTTTAGCCCCTGACAGTTGGTGCCAGGGAGGAACACCATCCGTTCAAAAATAATCAGCCTTTTAAGTTGATTTTACAAGATAAGCCGTAAGTTTATAGCCATGTTGTCCATTGAAATTTAAAAGTGGGACCAGTAGGAATGTTGAATGTACTTTTGAAATGAAGGCATTTAGATTAATCTTAACCTTTTACAAATCATTTGCTCTGGCGAGCTATTTGATCACTTTTGCTTGTCTTTTTATCATGCACAGGTACGGAAGCAAAGGGATCTATATTATTCAAATCCTATTCTGGTTTAAAATCTTCACCCTCGCCATCTTGGTGTATTCTACCAATAGCTATAAGAAAAATGAATTTTACTATTACAAAAATCTCGGCTTATCGAAGCTCAAACTTTGGCCCCCGATTTTAATTTTCGATTTCCTTTTCTTTCTCATTGCATTAATAACCATAGCGTCGAATAATTATGAACCACTCCCTGGAAGTTGATAGCATTATTCTTGAGTTTGGCACAAAAAGAGTGCTCCAGGATATTTATCTGAAAAATGCCACCGGAGAAGTGACGGGTATTCTTGGCCGAAATGGATGTGGAAAAACATGCTTGATGAATATCATCTACGGAGAGCTGAAAATTATTGACAAATCAGTCCGAGTGGATGGAAAGGCTATTTTTGACGGGTACCGAAATCCCGAAATTTTAAAGTATTTACCGCAAGTTCATTTTATCCCTAAAAGCCTAACACTCAAAAGAATTTTTAAAGATTTTAATTTAAGCTTTTCCCGGTTTATTGAGTACTTTCCTGAATTTGAAAAATACCACCATTCAAAGTTGAGAAAGCTCTCAAGTGGCGAAAAAAGGATTGTTGAAATTTATTCAATCGTTGCTTCAAAAACCCGGTTTTGCATGTTAGACGAGCCGTTTTCGCAAGTCATGCCGGTGCACGTTGAGTCAATAAAAAGCATTATTAACAAAGAGAAAGAAAATAAGGGGATAATTATTACCGACCATTTGTACGAACACATAATCGATGTTTGTGACCAGGTTTATGTGATCGTGAACGGCAAAACATATTTAACCCAAGACAAAAGTGATTTGGTAAAACTTGGATATATCAGTAAAACTTAAAAAACGCTTTGTGCATTGATCCAAAAATAATTCTGCAAACGAGATGAACAAGCCAGATGATTATTATTTAAACCAAGAAGAACCGAACAGGAGTTGCCTGCTTGCCTTGCGAGGGATCATACTGAAACAGGACAAGGAAATTATTGAAACTACCAAATGGGGAATGCCCTGCTTTTGTTTCAAAAACAAACCATTCTGTTATTTGTGGACCGACAAAAAGACAGATGAACCTTACATCCTGATGGTGGAAGGCAAACAGCTTGAACACCCCGAATTGGAAGCTGGTGAACGCTCAAAAATGAAGATTTTCAGAGTAAATCCAAACGTGGATTTGCCTTTAGCTATCATCCAGTCTATTTTAAACCAGGGCTTGGACCTGTATCGAAATGGGACAATAAAAACCAACTAAAATTCCCCCGCCTTGAAAGCATAAAAAAACGCTTATCTTTGTAGCCCTTAATCGAAATCGAATTTCACAGACCATAAAAAATCACGGTTCTATGTCACAATACAAACGTACCTTAATAACCTCTGCCCTGCCTTATGCCAACGGGCCGCTTCACATTGGCCACCTGGCTGGTGTGTATGTTCCGGCTGATATTTACGCCCGTTACCTTCGCCTGAAAAACGAAGATGTGCTGCTCATTGGCGGCTCCGACGAGCATGGCGTGCCCATCACCCTGAAAGCCAAAAACGAAGGCGTTACCCCGCAGGACATTGTGGACAAATACCACGGCATGATCAAGGATTCGTTTGAGCGCTTCGGCATTTCGTTCGACGTGTATTCGCGTACCAGCTCACCCGTGCATCATGAAACAGCATCGGGATTTTTCAAAAAACTGTACGACGATGGCAAGTTTGTGGAACAAACCAGCGAGCAATATTACGACGAAGAAAACAAGCAATTCCTGGCCGACCGCTACATTGTGGGCACCTGCCCGAAATGCAGTTTCGAAAAAGCCTACGGCGACCAGTGCGAAAGCTGTGGAACCTCGCTCAGCCCCACCGAACTGATCAACCCCAAATCGATGATCAGCGGAAACACCCCGGTGCTGAAGGAAACCAAACACTGGTACCTGCCACTCGACCAATACGAGCCCTGGTTGAAAGAATGGATTTTGGAGGGCCACAAGGAGTGGAAACCCAACGTGTACGGACAATGCAAAAGCTGGATTGACAGCGGACTGAACGCCCGTGCCGTTACCCGCGACCTGAACTGGGGCGTGCCAGTTCCGGTTGAAGGAGCGGATGGCAAGGTGTTGTACGTTTGGTTCGACGCGCCCATCGGCTACATTTCGGCAACCAAGGAACTGACACCCGATTGGGAAAAATACTGGAAAGACCCGGAAAGCAAACTGGTGCACTTCATTGGCAAGGACAACATCGTGTTTCACTGCATTATTTTCCCCAGCATGTTGAAAGCCGAAGGCAGCTACGTATTGCCTGAAAATGTGCCGGCCAACGAATTCCTCAACCTCGAGGGCGATAAAATTTCCACCTCGCGCAACTGGGCGGTCTGGCTGCACGAATACCTGGATGAATTTCCGGGCAAGGAAGATGTGCTGAAATATGCGCTAACCGCTAATGCTCCGGAAACGAAGGACAACGATTTTACCTGGAAAGATTTTCAGGCACGCAACAACAACGAACTGGTGGCTGTGCTCGGCAACTTTGTAAACCGCGCCTTGGTGCTCACCCAAAAATATTATGCCGGTGAAGTTCCCGCTTTGGGCGAACTCAATGAGGTCGATCAGGCCACGCTGGCCGAAATCGGCAACCTGAAAGCCCAGGTTGAAAAAAGCCTGGACACCTACCGTTTCCGCGAAGCGCTGAAACTGGCGATGGATTTGGCCCGGCTCGGCAACAAGTACCTGGCCGACGAAGAGCCCTGGAAAAAATTTAAAACAGATCCGGAGCGCGTGAAAACGGTGATGAACATCTGCCTGCAAATTACCGCCAACCTGACCATTATGCTGGAGCCTTTCCTGCCTTTCAGCATGAACAAGCTGCGTGGCTTTATCAATTTTGAAAAACTCGACTGGAGTGAGCTGGGACGCACCGATTTGCTGCCAGCCGGACACCAAACCAACCAGCCGGAGCTGTTGTTTGAAAAGATTGAAGACAGCGTGATTGAAGCACAGGTGCAAAAGTTGTTGGACACCAAAAAAGCCAATGACGCTGCCCAAGCAGTTGCAAAACCCGCCAGGGAAAACTGTACGTTCGACGATTTCATGAAAATGGACATTCGCACCGGAACCATTCTGGAAGCTCAGCTTGTGCCAAAAACCAAAAAACTGTTGCAACTAAAAATTGATACCGGAATCGACAAACGTACGGTGGTTTCAGGCATTGCCGAATATTACAAGCCGGAAGACATTATTGGCAAACAGGTTTCCATTTTGGTGAATTTGGAACCGCGCAAAATTCGGGGCATCGAATCGCAAGGTATGATCCTGATGGCTGAGGATGCCGACGGAACGCTAAAGTTTGTCTCGCCCGAAGGCCAGGTAAAAAACGGCTCAGAGGTACGATAGAACTCTTTTTCGACCGTTATGCTGAACTTGTTTCAGCACCTCCGTCGGATAGCCAACAGTCCTTAATCCGGCCACTGCCGGACAGGGTGACTCTTGACAAGCAAAAGACAGTCGTGCCAGCTCATGGTTGGCGCGCTTCCGTAAGTCGCCGTACTGTCTTTACAGATCGGCAACTTACTCCATTATATGAAACCGCTTTGGTACGCCAGGGCGGTTTTTTCGTTTCCTATTCATCCGATTAATTTCTAAATTTGTTGAAAATCGTTGGTTATGAATACAATTGAGCTGAAAAATAAAATCATACAAAAAATAGATTCTTTAAATGACGAAGAATTTGAGAGGGTCTACCAGCAATTACAGGAAATTCTTCAGTCGGCTGCTCCATATCAATTATCAGAAGAAGAAAATGAAGCAATTGATTCAGCTTTGAAAGCAAGCGAGGACGGCGGAACGTATTCTCATGACGATATCCGCAGCGAAGCAAAGAAAAAATACCCAAACTTAAAGTTCAAATGAGAACCGTTCGCTGGAACAAACACGCAAGACTGGACTATTTCAAAAATATCGATTTTTTACTGCAGAACTGGTCCGAAAAAGAAGCTCAGAATTTCATTAATAAAGTTTTCAGAATCGAATTCATTTTGGCAAAAGGCCAGGTCGAATTTCAGAGTACCGATCGGCCGGACATCAGGCGGTGCGTGATCACTAAACAAATTACTTTGTTCTATCGGATCATTGACATGAATCACGTAGAGCTTCTCCGTTTTTGGAATAATTATCAGGATTTGCGAAATAGAAAGAAATAGGCATTACACCCAATATTTTGAAATTAAACCGCTTTGGTACGCCAGGGCCGTTTTTTTCATTAAAAAAAAGGGCCGCAACTGCGAGCCCTTTTCAAACTAATAAACCAACTAAACCTAAACTAAAACCTATATGCGTATGTAAATTTTGTATTCCCAGGGTTGAAGTTCGATGCTCGCCTTCTCTTCCATTCCCAATGTCCCTTCTCCAACTATTTCGTCAAACTCTTCCAGAACATCGAACTTGATATCAGAAACAAGCGGACGGTCGGAAAGGTTCAAAATGATCAAAAGCTTGTTTGCATCTTTTTCTCGCGTAAATGCCAGCACTTGCTCATTGTTGCTGGTTTCGAGCAACTTAAAATCACCACCGGCATCGCCATTCCATAAAGCCTGGTTCTCTGTTTTCAGATCAATTAACTGCTTATAAAATGACTGTTTCTCCAGATTCGACCAGTCAATTTCATCTTTCTCGAAAAAGGCCAACTGCTTGTTCAGTCCGGCTTCCTGCCCACTGTAGATGAGCGGAATGCCGGGAACGGTGAAACTGAATACCGCAAAAGCATCCGCCGCGTCCCCCATACGCTGTTCCACCGTTCCGGCCCATGAATTTTCATCGTGGTTGGTGATGAATTGCATCGGAAATGAACCCGGTGCATAGAAATCTTCATCCATTTCATTGAAATAGTTCCGAATGGCCTGTGCTGTTCGATCACCCCGGGCAACATCATTCATCAAGTGGTGCAGTTTCCAGGCGTAGTTCGATTCGAACGCATACTCCAGCAAAGCCGGGTGATCTTCATCTTCGGCCAGCATGTACACCGGCTTGATCGAGTCGAACGAAGCGCGGGCATCTTCCCAGAAACCCTGCGGAACGCCCCAGGCAACATCGCAACGAAAACCATCAATATCGGCTTCTTCGAGCCAAAAGTCCATGGCGTCAATCATGGCGCGGCGCATCGGCTCCTTGTCAAAGTTCAGGTCGGCAATGTCCGACCAATCAGGATTGGGCGGGATAATCGCGCCAATCGAATCTTTGGTGTACCATTCCGGGTGGTCGTAAATCCATTGGTGGTCCCATCCGGTGTGGTTGGCCACCCAATCGATAATGATTTTAAAACCCAGGTCATGCGCCTGGCTGACGAGGTTTTGAAAATCTTCCATGGTGCCAAACTCGGGGTTAATGCCTTTGTAATTCTGAACCGCATAGTAGGAACCTAAACTGCCTTTTCGCTTTACTTCCGAAATGGGGTGAATGGGCATGATCCACAAAATATCGACCCCAAGATCTTTCAGGCGGGGCAGGTGTTCGGCAAAAGCCTTGAATGTTCCCTCCGGCGTGTATTGTCGGATATTGACTTCGTACAAAACGGCGTCATTCAGCCATTCCGGCTTGTCAACCCGTGCCAAATCTTCCGTTTGGCTGCCCTGATTAGCCGGCTTTTGAGTTGGTTGGCAGGCTATCACAGACAGGAACAGAATAAAAAAGAGTGATTTCAATTGCATTGGTTCATTTATTTAGGTTAAAATATCGAATGTCGAATAAGAAACATAAAATAAGAAATGTCGGACAAAACACATTTTCATATTTCTTATTTCTTGTTCGGTGTTTCTTATTTTTTTCCGCCTCCGTTTCATTTGATTAATCCCACTTTCGTTATTTTAGTTCGATAATCATCGCTGAACGTGCCGGAACCGCAATACTTGACAGGTCTTTTATTTCTTTTGAATGAATAATTTCCATGCCGCTGACAGACCCTTCCATCACTTCGTGAAAGCGGTTGGTTTCGATTGTTTTCTCATCTTCATTCTTGTTTAGCACCACCATCACGGTTTCATTCTGATTGTATCGGAAATAAACATACAAGCCGTCTTCCGGAACAAAATGCATCAGCTTGCCGGTATGAATCACGTCCTTTTCTTTTCGCCAGTTTTGAATGGTGCGCAGGTAGTCTTGCAGGTCTTTTTGCTCTGCCGAAAGTCCTTCGCCGGTAAAGGCGTTGACCGCATCGCCAGCCCATCCACCCGGAAAATCGCTACGAATAATGCCATGATCGTCCGTTCCCGGATTCGACATTAACACTTCGGTTCCATAAAAAATTTGCGGAATACCGCGGGTGGTGAGAAAAAAAGCAAGCCCAAGTTTCAAGGAACTGATATCTTCTCCAACCTGGGTGTAAAAACGCGACATGTCGTGGTTATCCGGAAAAACAACCAGGTTCTGGGCATCCGGGTACAAGAAGTCGTTGGAAAGGGCTTCATACAGTTCGATCAATCCTTTGTCCCAACTCTCCTCATGATTCATTGCACGGCTGGCGGCATTTTGCAACGGAAAGTCCATCAGGCTGGGCAAGCTGCAATGGTAGCCATCGGCATTTTGCTTGCCTTTTTGCCAATACGAAACAATGGCCGGGTTCATGCTCCACTCCTCACCCACAATGTTGAAATTGGGATATTCCTCCAGCACCCGGGCAGTCCAATCCGCCATCATATGTTTGTCGGGATAGGGCCAGGTATCTTGCCGGATGCCTTCCAAGCCAACGTATTCAATCCACCAAATACTGTTTTGGATGAGGTAGGTCGCCATAAACGGGTTTTCCTGGTTCAAATCGGGCATAGTTGGAACAAACCAACCGTCCACCATTGCTTTCCGGTCGGCTTCCGAAGCATTCGGATCCTGATGAACTGTACGCCGGTGGCTGGTGATTTTGTAATCCGGATAATGATTGATCCAGTCGCTCATTGGCATGTCGTCCATCCACCAGTGTTCTGAGCCGCAGTGGTTGAAAATCATGTCCATAATCAGTTTCATATCGCGCTTTTTCAACTCTTCCGACAATTCCTGGTATTCTTCATTGGAACCATAACGCGGATCAACTTTGTAGAAATCGGTCGTGGAATAGCCATGATAAGACACCTGCGTCATGTTGTTTTCCAACACGGGGTTGAGCCAAACGGCTGTAAATCCCAGATCATGCAGGTAATCCAGGCTGTTGATAATCCCCCGGATATCACCGCCGTGGCGACCATCCTTATCCGCCCGGTTTGGTTTTTCTTTCATACCGGCTAGTTCATCATTATTCGGATCGCCATTTACAAACCGGTCGGGGGTAATCAGGTAAATCACGTCGGAACTGTTAAAGCCCATTCGGGTTTCTGAATTCGCTTTCCGTGCCTTCAATTCGTAGGTATAAGCCTGGCGATCTCTTTTCCCTTGGGTGAAGATCATTTGAAAAGTTCCGGGCTTTGCTTCCTCGGAAATCTCCAGATCAATAAACAGGTAGTTGGGGTTTTCCACCTGGGTGACACCCTTTAAGGTGACACCCGGATACTCCAGATGCACCTGGCTTCCGGCCAGATTTTCGCCGTGTACCATCAGCTGCAAGTTGGGATTTTTCATGCCTACCCACCAGAATTGCGGCTCAACACGGTCGATCACCACCGCGAACAACTGGGCCGTGAAGGCCACGACGACAAAAAAACTTAAAACGATTCGCTTCATATTTTAACTTCTTTACTCAATACTACTTCTTGATTTTCAACTAACTCATATTCTTTTCCCCAAATCGTTACCGAAACGGAGCCGGGGTTGTGATTGGTAATCTTCAGCTCATCACTCATTTGAATCTCCAAATGCGAGTTCCGGTAGTTGAGCTTAAACGAATACGATTCCCACGATTCCGGAATGAAAGGATCGAGCAGCAACTGCCCGTTTTTGACGCGCATGCCGCCGAATGATTCCACAAAAGCCATCCAGGTTCCGGCCATGCTGGTAATGTGCAGGCCATCTTCGGTGTCGTTGTTGTAATCGTCCAAATCGAGGCGGGCTGTGCGCAGGTACAATTCATAGGCTTTTTCACGACGACCAATGCGGGCCGCCAGAATGCCATGCACACAGGGCGAAAGCGACGACTCATGTACTGTAATTGACTCGTAAAAATCGAAATGCCGGGTCAGCGTTTCCAGGTCAAATTCATCCTGAAACCAGTAAAAGCTCTGCAAAGTATCGGCCTGCTTGATGTAGCACGAACGCAGAATCCGGTCCCACGACCAGTTCTGATTGATCGGGCGTTCCTCCTGGTTCATCTGCTGCACAGGGATAATTTCCTTATCCAAAAAACCATCCTGCTGTAAGTAAAGCCCGGATTTTTCATCAAATGGGAAATACATCTTTTCAATGATTTCGCGCCAGACAGCCGTTTCCTGCAACTCGTTGAACTTCCACTTCTGAATCATTTCCTCAAACAAATAAGGATGGTCGCGCTTGAGGTAATCAATCACTTTCAGGGTATAATTCAGCGTCCACACCGCCATTTTGTTGGTATGGAAGTTATTGTTGACGTTATTTTCATACTCGTTGGGCCCGGTTACGCCAAGCATCACATAGGCCTGTTTGGCTTCGGACCAGTTGACCCGCTGCGCCCAAAACCGGGAAATCCCCAGCAAAACTTCAAAACCGTAAGGCGCCAGGTACTGCCGGTCGCCGGTATAGTTGATGTAATGGGAAATGGCGTAGGCAATGGCGCCATTGCGGTGGATTTCCTCAAAGGTAATCTCCCACTCGTTGTGGCATTCTTCGCCATTGATGGTCACCATTGGGTACAGAGCCGCGCCATGGTTAAAACCCAGTTTTTCAGCATTTTCAATGGCCTTCTGCAAATGTTTATAGCGGTACATCAGCAGGTTTTTGGCCACCTTTTCAGGTGCTGTGCCCAGGAAAAACGGCAAGCAATACGCTTCGGTGTCCCAATAGGTTACCCCGCCATATTTCTCGCCGGTAAAACCTTTCGGGCCGATATTCAGCCGTTCGTCATCGCCCGTGTAGGTTTGCATCAACTGAAAAATATTGAACCGGATGCCTTGTTGCGCCGCAACGTCGCCCTTGATTTCGATATCAGCCGTTTCCCATTTTTGCTCCCACAGCTGGCAGTGCTCGGCAAACAACTGGTCAAAACCCTTTTGCTGTGCCTGCTGTACCGCCTGTTTGCCGTGTGCCAGCATGGCCTCTTTTTTGTAATGAAGCGATGAAGTGATGGACGCGAATTTTTCCACCAACAACTCCTGTCCTTCTTTCAAATCAAGCTCGAAAACAGTGGCCACCTGTTTTTCTTTCGGAAGGACTTCGGGTTTCACAACCAAGGCTTTTCCATTGACCAGCAAACGTGTATGTTGTCCGTTGCAGGCGTAAAAGCCGGTTTTTTTGGTTTTCATGCACAGGAAAACTTCCTGCCCCTGCGATTCCTTCTCCACCTCATCCCAAAACTTTTCGTCGTAGTTGGAGTCTTCGTTCATCACATCGCCATCAATAAAAGAGGTGATTCTGACCGGTGCCGAAAAATTCAAGCTCCGAAGCCGGTATTGAATGGCGCCCAACTCCTGCTGTTTCATGCTAAGAAAACGTTTGGCGACCACCTCCACCTGCTTTCCCGACGGCAGTGTAGCCACGAACGAGCGGGTAAGCAATGCGGTGCGCATATCCAGTTCCCTGCGGAATTTTTGGATGCTAGCGGTCGCCAAATCGAGTTCTTCTCCTTCAATTTCCAAATGAATTCCAATCCAGTTGGCTGCATTTAAGATCTTGGCAAAGTATTCGGGATAGCCGTTTTTCCACCAGCCCACCCGGGTCTTGTCGGGGTAGTAAACCCCGGCCAGGTAGTTGCCCTGCAAGCTGTCGCCACTGTATTTCTCTTCGAAATTGGCGCGCTGGCCGGTGTGCCCGTTTCCAATGCTGAAAATGCTTTCGGAAATCCGGTTATTGTCAGGATTAAATCCGTCTTCAATAACTTTCCACTCGCTATGTATGATATAATCTTTCACTGCTTAAGATTTTAATTTCAGTTCATTATCATCTTCAAAAAGGTTTATCAAGTTGCTTAGCCTGAAACCTTCAAAGCCCGGAATCACATGATCGGCCTGTGATAAAGTCGCGGGATCGCCGATTCCGATGCAAACCATGCCGGCGTTTTTGGCCGCCTCAACGCCTGCGATGGCATCTTCGAAAACCACGCAATTTTGCGGTTCAACCTGCAAGGCGCTGGCTCCTTTCAAAAAAACCTCCGGATCGGGTTTGGCTTCCGTCACTTCGTTGCCATCGACAATGGCGTCAAACAGATCTTCAATCTCCAATTGCTGAAGGATGAGCGGCGCATTTTTGCTGGCCGATCCCAAAGCCACTTTGATTCCGCTTTGCTTAATTTCCTCAATAAATTCCTTGGCCCCGGGAAGCAGTTCATTGGCCTGCATCCGGTAGATCTGCTCGAGGTACACCTGGTTCTTTTTGTCTGCGAACCGCAGCTTCTCATCATCCGTTAAGGTCTTTTTTCCAAGTTTCAGAATGATGTCGAGCGACTGCATGCGGCTAACCCCTTTCAGCAATTCGTTGTTTTCTTCGGTGAACGAAATGCCCAGTTCGTAGGCCAGTTTTTTCCAGGCCAGGAAATGGTATTTTGCCGTATCGACAATCACCCCATCCAAATCAAAAAGACATGCTTTTATTTCCATCTTTATCAATTTGTTGCGGGTTGTTTTTTCAGTTTATCGGGGCTGTCCACATCATCGACAAACATGACGGACACGGCTGCCAGAATCATGGAGCCACCGCCGACCAGCAAAGCCATAATTGCTTCGCCGCCAAACAGGTGCTTCATGAAAAAACCCAGGATGCTGGCCGCCAGAATTTGTGGAATGACGATGAAAAAGTTGAAGATGCCCATGTAGGTGCCCATCTTTTCGGCGGGCAACGAGCCGGTGAGAATGGCGTACGGCATGGACAAAATGCTGGCCCAGGCCAGACCCACGCCCAGCATGGAAAGGATCAGCAAGTTGGGATCGTTAACCACATAGAACGACGCCAGCCCGATTCCTCCCAAAACCAGGGCAATGGCATGTGTCATTTTCCGGCTGGTGTATTTGGCCAGCACCGGCAGCAGGAAAGCCATCAGCGCGGCAAACCCGTTGTACACCCCAAACAAAACGCCCACCCAGTCGGCACCATCGTTGTACAGGGCCGAGGTGGTATCGGATGAGCCATACACATGGCCAGTGACCGCCGCGGTGGTGTAAATCCACATGGCAAACAAGGCGAACCACGAGAAGAACTGCACAATGGCCAGCTGCCCCATGGTTTTGGGCATGTTCAGCATATCGGTGATAATGCCAACCAGCCCGTTATCCGTTTTATTGATTTTGGTGAAGTAAGCTGTCAGCAATTGAATCAAGCCAAAAATTGCCAAACCTCCGCTTAAAATGTAAAGCTCCTTTTCAAGCTCGAAATAAAAGAAGAGGTAACTCATGACCAGCCCAATCACCAGAAAGACAAGGCCATTTCGCATGAAAGCGCCCATCAATTCGAAAGGCGATTTTAATTCGATTTTAATGGACGGGTTGGCCGAAATCTTCTCCTCTTCAAACGACTTCATTTCCTCCGGCGAATACTCTTTGGTTCGGATGACGGTCCACAGCACCGCCAGAAAGAAAACCAGCCCGCCAATGTAAAACGACAGTCTTACCGAAAGCGGAATCAATTGATCGCCCACAGCGATGTTGCTCACCCCAAACCAGTTGGTTAAAGCGTAGGGCAACAGCGAAGCGACTACGGCTCCGGTCCCAATAAAGAAACTTTGCATGGCAAAACCCTGGGTTCGCTGTTCGCTGGGCAGCATGTCGCCCACAAATGCCCGGAAAGGCTCCATCGAAATATTGATCGAAGCATCCATGATCCAAAGCGTGCCAACAGCCACCCAAAGCATAGGCGAGTTGGGCATGATAAACAAAGCCAGCGACGCCAGGATGGCGCCAATCAGAAAATAGGGCCGGCGACGTCCCAGCTTTCCCCAGGTTTTGTCGCTGTAGTATCCAATAATCGGTTGAACGATCAGCCCGGTTACCGGGGCAGCCAACCAATACACAGCCAGCCGGTCCACATCGCCGCCCAGGCTTTGAAAAATTCGGGAGACATTGGCATTTTGCAAGGCAAAACCAAACTGGATGCCCAGAAAGCCGAAACTCATATTCCACACTTGCCAAAAACTAAGCACAGGTTTTCGCTTCATAATTGAAAGAATTGGTTCAATAATTTTTTAAAAGTCGATTTGAAAAAAGACAACTGTTCAAGCCAATTTGTCGTCAACAAACAGGCTACTTCATCTTCATTCATCAACATGACTTGCTATCAAAAAGGGGTGAGCCGTTGCCGGTCACCAGTAAGGAAGTAAAAAAAGAATTGGTTATTTTCGGAATAACTGTACAAATATAAACACGGATTTCTGAATTAATCAAGCCCTTCGGCCTGTTTTAGAAGCATAACCGGCAAAAAGGGATACTAAAAATAGATCGATACCCGCATTGCAAACGTTTGCAGCAAGTGAAAAAAAAATTTCAAATTTTTGCTATGATTTTCTACTCACCAGGGCACTTGATCAACCTGTTGGACCAAAACCAGTGGTTTACCTCGAATGGACTCCGTTTAATGAGCATTCCCCTGTCGGATGAATTCCCAACTCCTGCAGATGACAACCAAGCTTCTGCGGATAACAACAAAGCTCTTGCAGATGACAACCAAACTCCTGCAGATGACACCAAAGCTCCTGCGGATGACAACTAAGCTCCTGCGTATGACAACCAAGCTCTTGCAGATGACACCCAAGCTCTTGCGGATGACACCCAAACTCTTGCGGACGACAACCAAGCTCCTGCAAATGCTTCGCAAGCCCCTTCCGTTGGGGAATTGGGATCAGCGGCTAAGAAATTGAAGGCAAACCGGCTTGAGGATGTCCACACTTTCTCCGGTATAGAACAGGATTTCGGCTTCCGGATCGACGCGGAACACGGTGACGTTGTTGCTGTGCTGGCTAGCCACCAAAAGAAAGCTGCCAGTGGGGTTCCAGGTTTTCCAACCAACAGCTGGGTGATTACCACTGCAAGAAGCCAGAAGCGAGCCGCCAGCAGCAAGAAGATGGAGCTATTCATTCCCAGATTAAACCGTCAGGCCAGGCTTGAAGATCCGCGAACAATCAGGTTCGCATTTAACACCCGGCTTTGGGCGGGTTCGTCGCTTGGATGCAACAGCCGGTTCAACAACATTTCGGTGGCCACGGTGCCCATCTCATAACCATGCTGATCGACCGAAGTGAGGTTGGGTTCGGTGATTCCGGAAAAACGTCCGTCGCTAAAGCCAACGACAGCAATGTCTTTCGGAATTTTCATCCCCCTTCGCTGCAGGGTTTGCATGGCACCAATGGCTGTCAGGTCGTTCACCGCAAACAGGCCATCGGGCACACTTTCCATGTCCAGCAAGCGGTTGGTGGCAATAATGGCCTTTTCAAAGCTGTCGGCTTCAATAATCAAGTCAGGATCGACTGGCAAGCCAACTTCCTTCAACGCTTGCAGGTAACCCTCTTTGCGCTCACGGCCAAGCAAGAGGTTTTGAGGTCCGGCAAAATGAGCAATCCGCTTGCGCCCGCCGTCAATCAGGTGTTTGGTGGCATCGTACGCAGCTTTTCTGTCATCAATAATCACGTGGTTGGTTTGAATTTCAGAAATAATGCGGTCGAAAAAAACCATGGGCACACCACGCTCCTGGATGGCATACAAATGATCAAACCGGCTGGTTTCCTTCGATATAGACACCAAAATCCCATCGACCCGGTGCGACAACAAGGCTTTCACATTGGCGACTTCGCGGTCATACTTTTCATTCGACTGGCAAATAATGACGGTAAAGCCAGCATCATAAGCCACGTCTTCAATACCGCTAATGACCGAAGAAAAAAAGTAGTGGACAATCTCCGGAATAATCACCCCAATGGTCTGGCTCCGGCTATGCTTTAAGCTCAGTGCAACAGCGTTCGGCTCGTACTTAAGCTTCTCCGCCAACTCATTTACCGCAAGCTTCGTTGCCTCACTAATGTCGGGATGATTCTTTAAGGCCCGCGATACCGTAGAAGCGGAAACCCCTAAAATTCGGGCGATATCTTTAATTGTAACCTGACTGCTGCTCATAGCTTGATTTGGCTTCTGGTTTATCCGAGCCTAAAATAAGTATTTTATTACTTCTTCTCTCTGCAAAAACTCATGATTAACACATAGGTTTGATATTACCTACCAGTAACAACCTGTTGTAAAACATAACAAGCGCAAACGTCACCGCAAACGTTTGCAGTCGAAAGCCTGCTAAAAAACAAATCCAACGAATGTTAAAAAAATTAACATTGTGCCTCGGAATACAAAAAAGGAGTAAAAAAAGAGTTAATCAAACATTAAAAAACTTTGAAAATTGAATGAAGAACACGCGCTCTAATTGAATTAAAAAAAACTAATTATTAATGATTATGAAGATTATTCGCAAAAACTTAAAAATCTTACTGATGATCCTGGGTTTGATCATTACACAGGTTTCTTTTGCCCAGCAAGTCAGTTTGTCCGGTACGGTTACCGACCAGGAAACAGGCGAAGGGCTACCTGGCGTAACCATTGTTGTGAAAGGAACAACAACCGGAACGATCAGTAACTTTGAAGGCAACTATAATTTGACTGTTGAACAAGGGGCAACCCTCCAGTTTTCGTACATTGGCTACGCAACTGCCGAGCATGTTGTTGGTGAGACCTCAACCCTGAATGTTGCCTTGCGCCTTGATACGGAGCAACTTGATGAGGTGGTGGTGATTGGTTACGGACAGGTCAGGAAGAGTGATGCCACCGGTGCCGTTTCTTCCGTTTCATCATCCGATTTTAACCAGGGATCGACCAGTTCACCGCAAGATTTGATCATGGGAAAAGTATCAGGTGTACGAATTCAAACCGAAGGCGGAGCTCCCGGCTCGGCAACCAAAATCCGTATTCGCGGCGGTTCGTCCATGTCGGCAAGCAATGATCCGCTGATTGTGGTGGATGGCATGCCCATTGACAACCGGACCATTAACGGGATGAGCAACGTACTGACCTCCATCAACCCCGCCGACATCGAATCCTTTACTGTTTTAAAAGATGCTTCTTCAACTGCTATTTACGGATCGAGAGCATCAAACGGAGTGATTCTGATTACCACAAAAGAGGGAAAATCCAACCAGGACATCCGGGTCCAGCTCGACTCCAAAGTCATGGTCAACGAAGTGGTCGATTATATCGATGTGCTGTCGGCTGATGAGTTCCGCACCCTGGTCAACAACAGGGCCGAGACCCATTCTTCTGTCAACCCCGCTTTAATGGGAAATGCCAGTACCAACTGGCAGGATGAAATCTTTCAGAATACCGTTAGCCAAGACCACAACCTGAGTGTTTCGGGCGCACTGGGCTCCATTCCAATTCGTGCCTCTGTTGGTTTCACCGATCAATACGGTATTTTAAGAACTTCTTCCATGGACAGAAAAAGCGGAACATTTAAAGTGACTCCCAGCTTTTTTGACAATCACCTGAAGCTGAATGCCGGAATCAAATATACCATCGTGGGCAACCGCTTCGCCGAAAGAGGCGCTATTGGAAGTGCCCTCCGATTTGACCCGACCAAACCGGTGTTCAACAACACGGGAATCTATGGCGGGTACACCACCTGGCTCACCAGCGACGGTTCGCGCAACGTGAACGGCACACGCAACCCCGTGGCGCAACTGCAACAGCGAAGAGACGAATCGGAAGTGGACCGGTACATCGCCGATGCTCAAGTAAGCTATAAACTGCACTTTTTCCCTGACATTACCGCTACGGTAAAAGTGGGGATGGACAAGTCAGAAAGTGAAGGCACCGTGATGACCGACCCGGAAGCCGCCTGGGTAAGAACAGCATCGTCGGGAGTGGCCCGCGATTATACGCAGGAACGCGAAAACAAACTGTTTGATTTCTACCTGAATTATGAGAAGGTATTACCCGAAATCGACAGCCGCATTGATGCGATGGCCGGCTACGAATGGCAACGCTTCTGGTCATACGGTTCTGCCTATGAAGTGGATCGTTTCAATACAGTGATTGAAGATTCGAAAGACGAAACGGAAAACGTGTTGGTTTCATTCTTCGGAAGGGCCAACTATTCCTACAAAGATAAATACCTGCTGACCGCCACCGTGCGGAACGACGGATCGTCGCGCTTTCATGAAGACAATCGCTGGGGACTATACCCCTCCACGGCTTTGGGATGGCGCATTATTGAAGAACCTTTCATGGACCAACTGGCAGCAGTGAGCAATTTAAAACTGAGACTGGGCTACGGGATTACCGGCCAGCAGGAATTGAACAGCGGCGACTACCCTTACCTGGGCATTTACCAGCTGAGTGATTCCAGAACCCAATATCAACTCGGAAACCAGTTCTATACACTCATTCGCCCGAATGGTTACGACCAAAGTTTGGAGTGGGAAAAAACAACGACCTACAATATCGGTCTGGATTTCGGATTCTTCGGCAACCGGCTATCCGGAGCCATTGACGTGTACAAGCGGGAAACGAAAGACCTGTTGAACACCATTCCTGTACCTGCCGGAACGAACTTTACCGACCGCCTGTTGACCAACGTGGGTGATTTGGAAAACAACGGGATCGAATTCTCCGTGAATGCCATCCCAATCAGTAAGCAGGACTTGAGCTGGGAGCTGAGCTTCAACCTGACACACAACAAAAATAAGGTGACCCGGCTCACCAACTACGACGACGCTTCGTACCGGGGTGTTGAAACAGGAGGAATTAGCGGTGTTGGTGTTGGAAACAACATCCAGATCCATGCCGTTGGACATCCGCTAAACACCTTCTATGTGTACGAGCAGGTTTACGATGCCAATGGAAAACCCATTGAAGGTCTGTATGTGGACCAGAATGGCGACGGACAAATCACCATTGACGATAAATACTATGCAGATTCTCCGGTTCCTGACGTGTTTATGGGATTCTCATCCATGGTCAACTACAAAAACTTCGACTTTGGATTTAACGCCCGCGCTGCCATCGGTGGACAGATTTACAACAACGTCATTGTTGGGGCACGCTACCAGGAATTGACAGTGAACGAATACCTGACCAACCTGCCGACCGAAATTAACTATTCAAAATTTGAAACCGCTCAGCAATACTCTGATTATTTCCTGGAAGATGCCTCTTTCTTCCGCCTGGATAATGTGACGCTGGGATACAATTTCAAGGATTTATTGAAAAAGACAACAGGCACTGATTTAAACCTCAGATTATATACCTCCGTGCAAAATGTGTTTGTCATTACCAAGTATGACGGATTGGACCCGGAAGTGGACAATGGAATTGACAATGATGTTTATCCTCGTCCGAGAATTTACCAATTCGGACTGAGCGTAGGTTTTTAATCTTTAAAAGAGCACAATTATGAAGACAAAATTTAACAATACAATTTGGGTACTCCTCCTGTTATTGGCAACCATGGTGTCCTGTGTGAATGATCTGGACACGCTGCCACTGGACGAAGACCTGTTAACCGCCGACAAGTTAACCGATGACGAATCCTACAAAGGGATGTTGGCCAAATGTTACGGCGCTTTTGTTGTTGGCGGGCAAACCGGCGTTGATGGAAACCCGGATATCAGCAGTATCGACGGCGGCTTTTCTTCCTACCTCCGCCAATTGTGGAACCACCAGGAGTTGACAACCGACGAAGCCATTTGTGCCTGGAACGATGGAAACTTGCGCGACCTCCACGATATGGACTGGACCGCTTCGAATGAGTTTGTTACAGCCATGTATTATCGGATTACCCTGGAAATTTCGTACTGCAATAATCTTATCTCGCTGACCAACGGACAAGATGAGTTTAAAGCCTATAATACCGAAGCCCGATTGTTAAGAGCATTGGCTTACTGGCACCTGCTCGACATGTTTGGCACCGGTCCGTTTGTTACCGATGAAGATCCGGTAGGCTCCTTCTTCTTCCCCGAACAAGCCAGCTCGCAACAGCTTTTCGACTATATTGAAAGTGAACTGACTGCCATTGAAGATGATCTGGCTGCTCCGCGGACCAATGAATACGGACGGGCCGATCAAGCCGTGGCCTGGATGATCCTGTCAAAACTTTATTTGAATGCCGAAACCTACACCGGAACAGCCAAATACACCGAGTGCATCACTTACACCAACAAGATTATTGATGCTGGATATAGCCTGGAGCCGGAATACCAAAACCTGTTTTTGGCCGACAATCATTTGCGGACCAATGAAATTATCTTCCCCTTGGCCAGCGATGGCGAACATACGCAAACCTGGGGTGGCATGACCTTCCTGATTCACTCCACCATTGGTGGCGACATGCCGGCTTCCCAGTCGGGCGTTGATGGCGGATGGGGTGGTAACCGGATGACCAAAGCATTCACAAACCTGTTTAGCGACTTGTCAGGCGAAACCGATCGCCGGGCCATTATTTGGACCGAAGGACAAAACGAGGAAATTGACGACATCTTCAATTTCAGACACGGTTATGCTTCCCGGAAATTCAAAAACATCACTTCCGGAGGTGTGGTTGGCAGCAACCTTTCGCACCCAGACACCGACTTTCCGCTGTTCCGTTATGCCGATGCCCTGCTGATGTATGCCGAAGCAGTTGTTCGCGGCGGAAGTGGCGGCGATATGGCAACCGCCGTTGACTATATCAATGATATCAGAGAACGGGCTTATGGCGATGATTCAGGAAATATTGCTGAAGCCGACCTCGACCTGGACTTTATTCTGGATGAACGTGGACGCGAACTTTACTGGGAATGCCACCGGAGAACCGACCTGCGACGCTTTGGAAAACTAGCTGGCGGAGATTACATCTGGCCTTGGAAAGGTGCCGTAAAAGACGGTATGGCTGTTAACGATAAATTCAACGTATTCCCAATCCCGGATTCAGATTTGAGCGCCAACCCGAACTTAACGCCAACTTCAGGTTATTAATCAAACTAATTTGAACGCAATGAAAAAACTAAGATATCTATTCATAATGCTCCTCGCAGTGACGATCGTTTCCTGCGAAGACGATGATATGACCCAATTGAATGACTCGGTCTATGCCCCTGCCACGAATATTCAAGGCTTTGGCACAAGCCTGGCCATATCAAAAGACAAAAAGGCCGAAACGATCAACGTTTCATACACGCCTGCTTCGTACGGAGTAGAGATTGTAAAAACGCACAAACTTCAGTTTGCCACCACGGCCGACTTTGCCAATCCGGCCACCTTCGATGTAAACGCCTCTGACAATTCCTTCTCATTTACCGTGGGGGCTTTTAATGAATTCCTAACCGAAGAACTGGAGTTGCCTGTGGACGAAGAAACAACGGTTTCAGCCAGAATTATGACCTACTCACTTGCTGGCGTGGATACCCTCTACTCTTCTGTCGTCAGCTTTGCAACAACACCGTATTTGGACATCCTTTTTGCTCCAAACACCTTCTACCTGTTTGGCGATGGCGTAGGACGCATTGCCCAAAACAATAAGCTCAAACTGAATAAGGTGCACAGCGAACCCGATGACTCGTGGATTATTGTGTGGATGGAAGCTACCGGAACCTTTAAACTTTGCTCTGATGTAGACTACAAAGGGGTGATTGGAAAAGTCGGTGATCCGGTGAATGGCGAATACACCCTGGGAACCACTGACAACAGAGGCGAGGACATTCCTGTTCCAGGAACAGCCGGCTACTACACGGTTGGTGTCAACCTGGCCACCAATACGCTGCTGATTGAACCCGCCAACGTTTACATTACCGGCCCCAATGTCGATGCCTGGCCGGTGAGTTCAGTAATCGAAGAGAACAGGTTTCAACAAGACACCGAAAACAAAACCATGGTGTTGACCAAAAGTCTAATCGGTGGCGAATTGAGACTTCATGTAACACACCCCTACATTTCCGCGGCCGACTGGTGGCATGCCGAATTCATCTTCCTGGATGGGAAAATTGAATACCGGGCTGATGGCAACGATCAGGACAGGGTGAATATCGATGGAGGCGAAAGAACCATTGAGCTCGACTTTATTAATCAAACTGGTAAAATTCAATAGAAATGAAAAATATAAGTTATTTTCTAATTCTGATACTGGCGGTTTTTGCATGGTCCTGCGAAGACGACTTCATGACACCGCCGGTCACCTCAATTGTTGAAGGAACAGCACCGAACTGGACCAGCGAGCCTCCTGCAGATATCGACACGGTTTTGTTTAAACGGCTTGAAGGTGAAAATCTGGTTTCGCTGAGCTGGTCGGAAGCAACTTATGCTGACAAAATCGGCGTCCGGTATTATCTTCAGCTGGATACAAAAGGAAATGAATTCGCCAGTCCCTTGGAATTTGACCGGACGGCAGCGACTGAAATGGATGTGAAGATTGGCGCGCTGAACGCCTTGCTTATGCAACGATACAACCCTGCTGAGGAAGTTGAAATTGAATTGCGCATCCGGGCTTTTGCCAATGAAGATCTGGCCAATTTGTACACGTCCGCTTTTTCAATGAAAGTAACTCCGTACCTGGACGTGCCTGTACCAGAAGCGCTCTACATGATGGGAACAGCTACGCCGGTTGGGTTCAACAGTGCCGATGCGCTGGCCTCACACAAAGACGGCGATGTGTTCTACAAATACCTGAAGTTGACCCAGGACGGTTCATTCCGCTTTTCGGACAAACAGGCTGATGATGGCTTTAGCTACAACTTTGGCAAGTTTGCTACGGTTTCATCCAATATTGAAGCAGCGGGCGATGACGATGGCAACTTCAAATTTACAGGCGAAACCGGCTGGTACGAAGTAAAAGCCGACTTCACCAACAGCGAGCTGACCATTGCTCCGTTTGTGCACGAAGCGACCACCTATACATTCGATCCGGCTCAGGTTTACCTGGTGGGCGACTATGCCGACACCGTAGCCAGCTGGGCTCCGGATAATTCGCCAGCCATGATCATGAAATCAGAAGGCGTGTACACGCTTGAAACGATGATTAAAGATGGCGCCATGCTCAAGTTTGTGGGCCAGCCAAGCTGGGGCGACCTGGATTGGGGCAACCTTGGAGGCGATGGTTACGAAGGCATCATCGGGCCAAAAGGCAAAAACGGCAACATCACCTTTGATGGAGGAGACAAAACATACTTCGTAACGCTTGACCTGAATCAAGGCACCTACAAAATCGAAGAGGCCGCAATTTACCTGGTGGGAGACGCCACGGAAGCTGGTTGGAATATCGACAATGCCATTGAGTTAAAATGGCGCCCGGGTCACAACGCTTACATGGGGTATGTTCCGTTAAAAAACGGATACTTTAAATTCTTCCCGGTAAAAGGCAGTTGGGATAATGGAATGGGCCGGATTAACGATTCCGAAGATCCTAAAGGAGGTTTGCTTGGTGGAGAAAACAAAGATATTCCAAGCACAAACACTTCTTCGGATTATCAGTTATATCGAATTGCTGTTTGGTATGATGCGGATGCCAGTTCCTACAAATACTCTGTTCTGGACGCCGAGATGATCCTTGTTGGAGATGCTACTCCTGCGGGCTGGTCTATCGACAATGGGTTTAATATGGTTTATGCTGGAGAAGGAAAATGGGTGACTTATGTTGACATGAATGCTTCCGGAGGCTATAAATTCTTTTATGAAAGCGGAAATTGGAACTCCGGCTATAAAGAGTTTGATGCAACAGGCAAACCTGGCGAACTATCTCTTGAAGGCGGGGATCCAAACATTTCAACTCCGGGGGAAGGATATTATAAGTTGACCATCGACACATATAATATGATCTACACCAAAGAAATGATGGCAACCAGAAAGATGTATTTGGTTGGTTCTCCCAACGGATGGGATATCAACGCAGGTATTGAAATGACTTGGGACGATACCAACAAAGAATGGACGCTGACGACGGATTTGTTGGCCGGCGATGCTTTCAAAATTTTTGCTGAGGCAGGCAATTGGGACAGCGGGTTTAAATTCAAATACGAAATGTTGAATTTCGAAGGTGGCGATCCAAACATGTCAACCCCCGATGGTGACGGAAACTACACCATCCGGTTTAGCTTGGCTGAACGGACTTTAACATTTACAAAAAACTAAGCTGTAAAAATCTCTATGCTTAAGGTTGCCCGGAACTTCCGGGCAACCTTTTATTTCAACCTCAGTACAAACTTTTAAAACAAGAGCCATGGGAATCCGGACTTTCCTCCTATCAATATCGTTCTTCATACTTTTTCAAGCTCGTGCGCAAATCGCGACCAGCCCGGCATTTCCGGTAGCTTCACAAGAAGTGACCATCACTTTCGATTCATCAGACGAAAGCAGGCTCGGTCAGTTTACCGGCGATTTGTATGCTCATACCGGTGTAAAAATTGAAGGAAACACGGAATGGCAGCATGTGATCGGAACTTGGGGAAATAATACCTCCCAACCCAAGCTCACCCATCAAGGTAATGGCATTTATGAGCTGGTGATTTCGCCTGATATTAACACGTTCTACAGTGTCCTTTCCACAGAAAAAGTCGTTCAGCTGGCTTTTGTTTTTCGCTCGGCCGATGGCTCCCAGCAAACCAACGACCTGTTTATTGATGTATATGAAGCGGGCCTGAATGTTTCGCTCACCAGCCCTAACGAGCAGACTATTCTGAAAAAGAATGAGGCAGTGACCATTTCAGCAAACTCCTCAGTCGAAGGCTCCCTGTTGCTTTTTGCCGATGATACCCAACTGGCCGAAACCACCGGGACGGAAATCTCGACCACCCATCAATTCACCGCATCAGGCAGTCAATGGCTAATCGCACACCTCACGGTGGGTGAAGAAACGGTGTACGACTCCATCGCTGTGTACATCAAGGAAGATCTTACCCTCGAACCAAAACCCGCCACCTACCGAAAGGGAATTAACTACCTTGACGACACATCGGCCGGCCTGGTTTTGTGGGCCCCCGAAAAAGAATTTGTGTATGTGCTGGGTGATTTTAACGACTGGCAAATCAACGAAACCTACCAGATGAAAAAAGATGGCGACTACTTTTGGCTAACCATCGATAATTTAGAGGCCGAACAGCCGTACCTTTTTCAATACCTGGTTGATGGTTCACTGAGAATTGCCGACCCTTACACCGACCAAATTGCCGACCCTTGGAACGATCAATACATTGAAAGTTCAGTTTATCCAAACCGGCCGGCCTACCCTGCCGACAAAACCAGTGGAATCGCGGCCGTTCTCCAAACCAGGCAGGAACAATACCAGTGGGAAGTCGCCGATTTTCAGGCGCCCGATAAAAACGAAATGGTCATTTACGAACTATTAATCCGAGACTTCGATACCGACCACAGCTACCAAAACGTCATTGATCGGCTCGACTATCTCGAAGACCTCAACATCAACGTACTGGAACTGATGCCAGTGAACGAGTTTGAAGGAAACTCCAGCTGGGGTTATAATCCATCGTTTTATTTTGCCCCCGACAAATACTACGGCACCAAAAACAATCTGAAAAAATTGGTGGATGAATGTCACAAACGCGGCATTGCCGTGGTGATTGACATGGTGCTGAACCACAGTTACAGCCTGAGTCCGCTGGCCCGTTTGTACTGGAACGACCAGTTGAACCGACCCGCAGCCAATAATCCGTGGTACAACGAAACCAGCAATTTCCAAAATCCCGATGCGCAGTGGGGATACGATTTTAACCACGACAGTGAGTTTACCCGCGAACTGGTAGACAGCGTGAACAGCTACTGGATGAGCGAATATAAAATTGACGGTTTTCGCTTCGATTTTACCAAAGGCTTTTCGAATACAACCTACGGCCCGTCCGACTGGGGTAGCGCCTACGATGCCAGCCGCATTGCCAACCTGAAACGCATGGCCGACGAAATTTGGGAACAAAACGACGACGCGATCATCATTTTTGAACACCTCGCTGACAATTCAGAAGAAAAGGAACTGGCCGATTATGGGATCATGCTTTGGGGCAACATCAACCACAACTATGGCGAAGCGGCCATGGGTTATGTTGAAAACACCAATTCGGACTTGAGTTGGGGCCTTTACAAACAGCGCAACTGGAACGAGCCGAACCTGGTTACATACATGGAAAGCCACGATGAAGAGCGTCTGACCTATAAACTCCTGCAATACGGCAATTCAGCCGGCACCTACAATACCAAAACCTTGGCAACAGCCACCGACCGTTTGGAGCTGAACAATGTGTTTTTCATTCCGCTGCCCGGCCCGAAAATGATCTGGCAATTTGGCGAACTGGCTTACGATATTTCAATTGACGCAGGTGGTCGTTTGGCTGAAAAACCCATCAAATGGGAATATACCGAAGATGAAAACCGAACCGATCTGTTCCAGGTAATTGCTAAACTGAACTACCTGAAACAAACCTATGAAGAATTTCAGACGAACGACTTTACCTATTCGCTTACCGGCAACACCAAAACGTACCAGCTAAAAAGTGGTGAGAATTATGTGGTTGCTGTTGGTAATTTTGGCGTCACGCAAAACGCAATCACCGTCACCTTCCCAAAAACAGGCACCTGGTACAATTATTTTAAGGAAACCACGCGCGAGGTCAGCTCGGCCAACGTCCAGTTTACACTGGCTCCGGGCGAATACCATTTATTTTCGACCCGGCAGTTTGAGCAACCCCACATTGTGACTGAAAATACGATCCTCGAACGAACCGATGAAATCCGGGTTTATCCCAACCCGACCAGCGATTTTATCCGGTTTGAATCCCCCTCTGCAATCGATCAGGCTTATTTATACTCAATCCACGGAAGCCTGGTCAAACAGATTTCAGCGCCGGGAAAATCAGCAACAATCGACTTAACCAACTTAATGAGCGGCACTTACATTTTGAAACTCAACAGCCAATCTTTCAGTAAAACAGAAAAAATCATCAAAAAGTAAAAGTTGCCCATAGAGCAGCTGCTCTAAATTATTTGAAAGCGATTCCGATTTCACTAAATTTAGAACCTTAACCGTTTATCAAGTTTGAATTGCTATGAAGAAAATCGCTGTTTTATCATTCATTCTGCTTGTTGCATTCGGATCGGTTTTTAGTGCTGAACCTCTGAGAAAACCTTTTGTGGAACTGTTTATTGAAGGAAGGTATATTCCGGACGGTTCCGAAGTTGATGTCAACAAAGGGCAACAATTCACCCTGGTTACCCAAGCCAAGGGCGGTCGTGCCGATTTCGTCCAGTTCCCCGATACTTATGCTGATTTGGGAGACGATGCGAAAATCATTTCCCGGGGTTACAACAAATTGATTTACGAGAAAAACGGCGTGCTACACAAATGGGAGATGGTGGATGAGAAAATTGATCTGGAGTCAGACACCAAAATCAAGCTTTTGGTGAACAATGACCTGATCAATAAACAACAAACCGATGTCTTTATTCCAGTTGACAAAGTGGAAAAAACTTACATTAAGGTGAAAATTTCAACCTATTGGAGCTACGACAACGGCACCACAACCAAAACAGAAACCGACGTAGCCGAGGCCACGATTTATTTGCATATCCAGGGCAATACCAACGAATGGTTTGCCACACCCAATGTGAAAGCTGCCGGAAACCACGACCAGGTCGTGGAGGAAAAGCTGAATGCCATCCAGGAATCTTACAACAAAATTGAAAGCCTGCTCAACAACTTTGAATTTACCGCTATTCAACCTGAGATTCAGAATCTGCGCAACATTGTGGGCCAGCTCGAAGATCGGGTAGAATACCTTGTGGCGAATGAACCAAACAAGCACTCTGATATTTTCTTTATTGGATTACCCAGCGACCAGGCTGTGAGTGATGTGGCCGATTTCAGAACGCTCGCAAGCGCCTGGAATGAACTGGAAAAATTGGTGAATGAGCAATCCATCAAGCTCGATCAACTGGAAAAATCGACCGACAAAACCAAACGCCGCGACCTTTTGGAACTCATAAAACCCTTTACCAACTGGGAAAATTCACTGCCCAATCAGGCCGAATCGCTACTTCAGGACTATGCCAAAGATTTCAACTGGGAGAATACCAGCATTCGTTCCTTTTTGGCCTTCAACCCAAACGAAGAACGCATCAACAACCTGGAACAAAGCCAGGCTGACTTTCGCCGATTTCTGGAAAACCGAAAGGAGAATATCGAACTTGAAAAGCAGAAAATAAACTACGCACTCACCCGCCTGCAAGCCGTACGAATATTTGACGGCATGCTGATGGGCTTTTTCTCTTCCTTGAATTTTGCGCGTTGGGAAAACACCCGCGACCAAGGCAATTGACAAAGTCAATCATAAAACTCCATTTCGTTTGTTTAATTATTTATGACTATCATTAAACAAATTTAATGCTGCTCTTGTTTGAGTTGAAGCAATGCCTATCCCATTGTAGCAACGCCATGATGACCATTAAAAAACATGCTGGAATTTACACTTTGCTGGTTGAACAAACGCTCCCGGTTTCGCTCGACGAAGCCTGGGCGTTTTTCTCCAACCCGGCCAATCTCGAACGAATTACGCCCTCACACATGCAGTTTCGGATTACTTCGGGAGAACCCAAGCCCATGTATGCCGGGCAAATCATCACTTACCGTGTGGCTCCGTTTAAAGGCTTCACTACGAATTGGGTAACTGAAATCACCCAGGTTCATGACAAGCACTTTTTTGTTGACGAGCAGCGCTTTGGGCCCTACACCATGTGGCATCACGAACATCATTTTGCTGAAACAGCGTCGGGTGTTTTGGTCACCGACCGGGTGAGTTACAAGCTCCCATTGGGCTGGCTCGGGCACCTCGCCCATCGGTTGTTTGTGCGCAGGCAACTGCAATCAATTTTCAACTACCGTTACCATTGGCTCGACAAACAATTTAAATCCTAAGCACCATGTTTCGATTTTTCAAACGTAAATCAGAAGTTGAAAAGCTTCAGGCCAAATACAATCAGCTGATGAAAGCCTACCATGAGCTTTCGAAAATTAACCGTCGCGAAGCGGAGAAACGCTACGTTGAAGCGGAAGATATTCTCAAGCAACTCAACTCGATGCAGAACACAGGCAACTAACAGCTCCAGACCTCCGCTGTTCCCGGCCAGAAATTGCGCTTCCCAAATTTTTCTTATTTTGCCGCCAAATTAAGAAATGCCATGTCTGAATTTACCAATAAGAAACAGGATCGGGTGTGTGCGCTGGCCCGCTTTGCCCGCGAGATGATGACGACCAACGACAAGGGAAAGTTGGTGAAAGAAAATGAGAAGCTGATCAGCCAAGTCATTCCATCCGAAGTGATTACGCTTTTTGATGTGCTGGTCAATGAACACCAAAATCAAGATTATTCCGTATTAAAAACCGCGACCAACAAAATTCTTCACCTGTTTCATACGCCATTAATGGCCTACCCCGCCATAAAACCTGCAGAAGGAAGTTTTTTGGATGTGCTGACCCGAAACAACACGGCCATGGAAAACCTGCTGAAATCGATGAAGACAGCGGTAAAAAGTTTGAATAAAAATCCGGATGACCAAGAAGCGCGCCAACAGCTAAAAGAGAAACTTGTCCAGCTTCGATTGTTTGATCAACACTACCAAATCAAGGAAAATGTGCTGTTTCCGGCCTTGGAACAACACTGGCCCGACTTTCACTGTGTGCAGTTGATGTGGTCGTACCACGATGATATTCGCCGACAGATGAAAGACCTGGGCACCGCTTTGGACGAATCGGAATTCGACCTGAAAAAGACAAACAAGCTCGTGGGCGATCTGTTTTTCAACCTTTTTGCCATCCGCTTTCGCGAAGAACGGATTCTGCTTCCGCATATCCTGGAAACCATTCCGCAGGAAGCCCTCCATCAAATGCTCATCAACAGCCAGGAAATTGGCTTTCCCTTCGTTTCGCCTGAAAAGACGGAAGCTGTTTCGTCGGCTGTTTTTATCGATGGAGCTTCAGTCAATCTGGGAACAGGCCAGCTAAGCGCCGAACAAATCATTGGGATTTTTAATCACCTTCCCGTCGATATTACCTATGTTGACGAACACGACACCGTGCGTTTTTTTTCAACACCGAAAAAGCGGATTTTCCCGAGGACAAAAGCCATTCTTGGGCGCCAGGTTCACAACTGCCACCCGCCCGAAAGTGTCCACGTGGTCGAAGAGATCGTAGCCGCTTTCCGAAATGGGCAAAAAGATCAAGCCAGCTTTTGGATTAATTTCAAAACTGAAAAAATTCTGATTCAATATTTTGCAGTGCGGAATGAACAAGGCCATTATAAAGGTGTAATTGAAGTCACCCAAGAAATTGGCGACATTCAAAAACTAAGCGGAGAAAAACGATTGCTCGATTGGTCGAATGAATAATAAGTCATAAATTGCTTATCAAAACTCACGCCCATGTTTCTCAGCAGTGCTGGTCATGTAGCCGATATGATTGCCCGGATGAAAGCCAACCGGGAACTCCGAAAACGAAATAATCCGTTTCAGAAGAATGAACCGGGAATTTACGAAGGCAAAACAATTCCGCTCAAATATAAACCCGTATCCGACTTCAGAAAAAAATCATTCCTGGAAAAAATAAAGCGCGAATCAGTCCGCCAACGCACGAACGACCGGTTGTTTTTGCTGATTTTTATTGGCCTTTTCATCCTGCTTTTTGGCTGGTTTGTACGAAACTACACCTGAGGCATGAATTCCGACCAAGCTATTTCACGGCTACGGTTTTGATATTGACAAACTCGCGGATGCCAAAAACGGAAAGCTCGCGCCCAAACCCACTTTCCTTAATTCCGCCAAAAGGTAAGCGGGGATCTGATTTCACAAAATCGTTGACAAAAACACAGCCGGCATCCAGTCCTTTTTCGGCTAGCCGCTTGCCACGTTCCAAATCGCTGGTAAACACCCCGGCACCCAGTCCAAAAACAGTGTCGTTGGCAATCCGGATGCCTTCCTCTTCGCTTTTTACTTTAAACAAGGAAGCTACCGGGCCAAACAGTTCTTCGTCGTAAGCGGGCATTCCGGCTTCAATATTTTCAAGAACGGTAGGCGGATAAAATGCAGCTTCGTGCTCGGGAATGTAGCCACCACAAAGGATTTTGGCTCCTTTAGCTACGGAGGCACTGACTTGTCCGTGCAACTCGTTACGCAAATCAATCCGGGCCAAGGGGCCAATCGCCGTTTTCTCGTCGTGAGGATCACCATATTGAGCAGCTTGCATCTTTTGCACAAAGGCATCGCGAAACTGCTCGTAAACCTGTTCAACCACAATAAACCGTTTCGCACCAATACAACTTTGTCCGGCATTGAGCAGGCGGCTGGTCGCACACAGGTCAGCAGCCTCTTCAATATTGGCATCTTCCAAAATCAGGTAAGGATCACTGCCCCCCAGTTCGAGCACCGACTTTTTCAACACCGAGCCTGCAGCGGCAGCAACCGATTTGCCGGCCGGCGTACTTCCGGTAAGCGTTACCGCTTTCACCTTCGGATTTTCGATGACCTGCTTCACCGACTTGCCGCCGATCAGCAAACTTCGGAAAACATTGTTGGGCAAGCCGGCATCCTGCACCAGTTTTTCAATGGCCAGCGAACAGCCCGGCACATTGCTGGCATGTTTTAAAACCGCGGTATTCCCCGCCATTAAGGCGGGAGCCAAAAACCGGAACACCTGCCAAAAGGGAAAATTCCAGGGCATCACCGCCAACACAGTTCCCAACGGCTGAAAGCTGACAAACGATTCGGACGCATCTGAGGCGATGGGCTCACGAGCCAGGAAACCAGCTCCATTTTCTGCATAATAACGACACACCCAGGCACATTTCTTAATTTCCGCCAAAGCCTCCTTTTTTACCTTGCCCATTTCCGAAACAATCAAGTCAGCCAGCGATTGCTGTTGTTCGAGCAGTTGTTCTTCCAGTTTGAGCAGGTAGCTGCTGCGCGCTTCCATGCTGGTGTTTTTCCAACTTTTAAAAGCTACATCCACAGCTTTGACAATACGTTTCGCATCAGCATCTGAATGTTGGGAATAGGTTTCGATTACTTTATTGGTAAATGGATTGATCGATTTCATAGCATCTCATTTCAGATTCCTTCAAAATTACAAAATAAAATAAGCGTTTCCATTCTGTTTTTCAACTCCATTAAAGACACGTACGTTGATTGTATGAAAGAAGCTCTAAATGCGAAAAATAGCTATTCAATAATCAGAAATCCACCGGAAAAGGCGAAAGTCGATTGGGTCGCTATGGTTTAGTAACTAATGAAACGCATAACTTTGCCGAGATGAAATACAGAAAGGGGGAAGTTTAACCAATCAACTTCCCCTTTCTGTCCTTATTCTTTATCTGAAAAAAGCATCAGCCTCGTGTTCGACTGATCTTAATATCGGTCAATTCAGCGATTTTCACCGGACGTTTTTCTTCGATGCTTTTGCGGGCGGCCACTCCAATCAAAACGGACATAGCACCATCGCGTGTTCCCGCAGAATGTTTATACGGGTCAGCCATGTTGGGATCTTTAAAAATCTTGTCCTGCAAACGCACATCGCCACCACCGTGACCGCCACGAACCCGCGGTACTTTCACCAATTCGTAATCGGGATTCCAATTCTTCATCACGATGATTTCGTCGTACGCGGAGTCATCTTCTTCAGCATTCTGATTCATTTCGCGCGCGTGCAATTCGGCCTGGCTCACGCGCTCTTTCTCACGCCACGGGATGCCTTCCCACGAATCAATACGTCCATCCATGCCGTTAAACGCTATTTTAAAGCCTTCGTACGGCGAATAGGTTGTCAACGAATAGCTCACCTGCACATCGTTGGCATATTTAATCTGAACCGCCATTTTATCGTAAATATCCACATCGTGGCGCCACAGGCAGTTATCGCGGATGTAGCCATCGTATTTCTCATTTTTCACATACAAGTCAACCGAGCGTTGATCTTTCATGATATCCCAGTAAAACTTACACTTGTCGGTATAAGCACACGAACGGCAGTTGGCGCCCCGAAATTCGTTGTTACTTCCGTAGTGCTCCAGTTCCCCGTAAGCGGTGACTTCCACCGGATCCGAATCAATCCACCAGTTCAGCAAATCAAAATGGTGGGTTGCCTTATGCACCAGCAAAGTGCCGCCTTTATCGCGTTCGCCATGCCAGCGGCGGAAATAGGAAGCGCCATGATAAGTATTCAGATACCAGTGAAAATCGACAGAAGTAATTTTTCCGACTTCGTGGTCAACAAGTAATTCCTTCAATTTTGAAAACTGAAGTCCGTAGCGGTAGTTAAATCCCACAATCACTTTCCGGCCTGTTTTACGCTCCGCATCTAAAATCGCCTGACATTTAATTTCATCGGTTGTCATTGGTTTCTCGGTAATCACATCGCAGTCCATCTCCAAGGCCTTAATAATGAACTCATGGTGGTTGCTATCCATGGTGGTCACAATCACAACGTCCGGCTTGGTGTCGTTGATCATCTTTTCAAAGTCAGTAAACACCGGGCATTTCACACCCATAAAATTCAAGGCAAACTGAAGCCGACCGGGATTGAGATCGCACAAACCAACAAACTCTGTTTCCTTGGAATAGTTATCCACGATATTTTTTCCCCAGAAGCTTGTACCCCGGATTCCTGTTCCGACCAAAGCCAATTTAGTTTTGGCAGCTGCTGGTTTAGCAACGGATTGCATGGGATTGGCCAAAAGCGCACCGGCTGTTAAGGTTCCGGCAGCGCCCAAAAAATGACGTCGATTTAAGTTTTTAGATGCTTTCATACGTTTAAGATTTTAGTTCCGACCATATTTCTTTCGAAAATGAAAGGAGATTAATGGAATTAATTTTGATTTCTATTCTGAATATACCTTGTTCTTGCTACTTTTGGAAAAGATAAGCGATTTAAGCCGTAAAGTCAACGTTAAAATATAATTTTACAAAACTGTTTATCAACACATTGACTAAAGACCACAAACATATCAGGCAGGCGCTTGAGCGCGTAACGCAAAGCCGTGTTTTTTCGAAATCACCGGTCAACCAAGAGCTACTGAAGTACTTGGTGAGCTGTTCACTTAAGGGTGAAACTCCCAAGGAATTCCAGATTGCCGCCGATGTGTTTGGCAAAAAATACGATCCTGACAAAGAAATCAATGTGCGCGTGTATATGCACAATCTTCGTAAAAAACTGAAGGAGTACCATGCACAGGAGGGCCAGGATGATGAAGTAATTTTTGAATTGCCCAAGGGCCAGTATTCGCTAAATTTTAAACACTCTCCCATCAAATCGCTGAAAAAAAAGGTTTACCGGTTTTCTCCCATGCTTTTTGTGGCAAGCCTGATCGTCTTATTCAGCGTGTTGGTGTTTCATTTTCTTTTCCCTGTGAATCCGGTAAAAATCGACTTTTGGAACAACTTTCTGTCGAATGACTTTCCGACACGAATGGTGCTTGGCGACCACTATTTTTTCAGAGGAGATCTGCCTTCCGGTGAAACAGTAACCATGCGAGACAACCAAATCAACTCGGATATGGACTTTGACGAGTACATGAAACTACACCCGGAGTTGATGGAGCACAGGGAAAAATCCAGCCTCACTTATATCAACAATCAGGCTCCACTTGGCCTGTTTTACCTGATGCAGCTTTTTGGCGGAGAAAATTTTGATCTTGAAATGGATTATTCGTCCCGCACGGTTGTTGACGATTTTCGCAACCGGAACCTGCTGTTTATCGGCTCATTCAAAACCCTGCAACAACTGAAAAGTACCGTTGAAAAACTGGGATTGGTGTACCAGATCGAAAAAACGCTGCTGCAATATCACACGCCCGACTCGAGCCTGACTTTTGACAATCGTTCGACGCCATATTTAAGTTATGAGCACGCCACGGTAGCGCACTTCTCCGTTCCGGACGGGCGACGCGTGTTGTTTTTCCTTTGCGACCAGGATATTGGGAACATGGCATTGACCAAGTTTTTTACCGATAGAAACCGAATGAAAGCGTTCGCGAAGGAACTGGCTAACTTAGGTACCACCAATTTTAAGGCGGTTTTTGAAGTTAAGGGCGAAAACCGGACTGATTTCGACATTCGGCTTATTCGAGTTGATGCTTTGCCGACTGACATTGCAGAAATATGGCCATAAAAAACCCTGAGTGTTTACCCAGGGTTTCCTTCTTTCTCCTTTTAAAAAGCTACACGTTCATTGGGACTTCCAGCAACAAAAGTTTGCTTGACTTCTCAATTTTGATGGCGATTTTCTCTCCTACTTCGGTTAGTCCGGCAGCATCGCGTTTTGCAAGTTCGTAATCATCAACCACCGCTTCACCTTCAATAACCATCAGAAAAACACCATTTTTTGAATCTTTCAACTGGTATTCAATCTCCTGCCCCGGTTCGAAGTTGCCTAAATGCAACCAGGCGTCCTGGTGAATCCACATCGACTGCTTCTCGCCATCGGGCGAAATAATCATTTCCCACTTGTTTTCGAGCCTGGCCGGGTCAAAATAGGCCTGATCGTACCGCGGCTGAACATTCTTTTTGTTGGGGAAAAGCCAGATTTGAAAAAAGCTTACCGGCTCATCCTGCGACGAATTAAATTCCGAATGCGTCACGCCCGAACCCGCTGACATGACCTGAACTTCGCCCGGCTTGATGATTGAACCGGTTCCCATGCTGTCGCGGTGTTCCAGCTGTCCATCCAAAACAATGGAAATGATTTCCATATTATCGTGCGGATGTGTTCCAAATCCCATTTTGGGCTGAACCCAATCATCATTCAACACCCGCAAGGCTCCAAAATTTAAGCGCGAAGGGCAGTAATAGTTGGCGAAGCTAAACGTGTGCCGGCTTTTCAACCAACCATGATCTGCCGCTCCCCTGCTTTCTGATCTGTAAAGAACAATTGGCATTGTTCCCTCCTTTCTTTATTTATTTTTTTGCTACCACAACGAAATTCAGCGTGAAATCGTCGTAAATCATCTTATCACCCAAGTTGTCAAAGAATGATTTTGATCCGTAGCGAACATTATAATCTGAACGGTCAATAATCATTTCACCCTCGACTTTTACGGCATCGCCTTCGGTTGTTGAACTTGCCTGAAAACTAACTGGCTTTGTGGTTCCTTTAATCGTTAAATCCCCGGTAAACGTATAGTTTGAACCAGACTTGCTCACATCTGTTAAAACCAGCGTTGCTGTTGGATAAGTTTCAACTGAAAAGAAATCGTCTGATTTCAGGTGGCCAACCAATTTTCCGTTCATCTCCGAATTGGTAATATCTTCGTTGGTAATTGACTGCATATCAATGGTTACCGTGCCACCCTTAATTTCACCGTCAACGACTTCGAGCGATCCTTCTTTGATATCGATGGCGCCATGATGTTCACCGGTTACTTTTTTACCGTGCCAGCCTACGGTGCTTTTCGAAGCATCAACCACGTAGTTGCCTGCAAAAACTCCTGAACTTACCAATAATGCGAGGCTCAAAAAGGCCCATGTCTTAATCTTTGTTGTTTTCATAACTGTCTTGTTTTAAATGTTAATATTCAGTTACAAAAATACATCAAGCTATATGTTCAAAAAATGGACAAAAATAAGATTTAATGGTACTTTTTTCTGCTATTATCGCGAAAGTCTTTGATCGTAAGCCCGGTATACTTCTTAAAGAAGCGGCTAAAATAGGACGGATCATCAAATCCGAGCAGGTAGGCAATTTCTTTTCCACTCATGTTAGTGGCAAACAATTTTTGCTTGGCTTCTTCAATAATCCGGTTACGAATCATTTCACCGGCTGTAATTCCTGCCGATTTCTTGGTCACCTCATTCAGGCGGGTCGGATTCATGCTTAACATATCGGCGTAAGCCGAAACACTTTTTTCCCGGGTATAGTTTTCTTCTATTAGTTCTTTGAAACGAATAATGGAAAAGCTGTCGGTTTGTTCGGCATCAGCAAGTGCGGGCTGGTATTGTGTTTCGAAAACCCGGATGGACTTCAGCAAAAACAGATGCAACAAGTTCAAAACCGCATCAGCGCTGTACTTATCCGGCTGCTGAACTTCTTCAGTCATCAAACTGATCAAAGCGTTCAGTTGGTCTTTTACTGCGCCTTCAACTTTAATGATGCTTTTGAACTCGGGATTATTAAACAGGTCGTACTCTTTAAAAGGCGTGTAGTTTTTGCGATTGTAGCGGGCAAATTCTTCGTTGAAAAGAATGGAGAAACCGCCTGCAATCTGATCCAAAACCATGCGATGTTTTAAGCCGGGAGGAACGAAAAGCAAAGTGTCCTTTTCAATGACATATTCCACAAAATCAGTCGCATGAACGGCTTGCCCGCTTTGTATCCAAAAAATGGAATAGAAATTATGAAGGTGAGGCAGCTGGTTTTCCCTCCGCTCCTCATCTTTCAAATCACAGATTTTCATGATTGTGAAAATCCGTTCCTCATCGTCATTAAAAAGATTCACCTGGCTCATGAAGTTTTATTCAATCACCCGTATTTCACTGCTCATTTTCATCGAATCGCGGTAAACGGCACTCACTCCACAATACTTTTCTTCGGAAAGATTGACCGCTTTTTCCAGTTTATCGAGTGGTAAATCTTTGCCTTTAAACTCGTAAATCACCTTCACTTCCGCATACTTTTTGGGGTGCTCCTCGGTCACATCGCCTTCCACCACCACCCGGAAAGCATCGGGTACAATCTTCATTTTTTTCAGAATGGAGATGACATCAATTCCGGTGCAACCCGCCAGAGCCGTCAGCATAAGCTTCTTGGGACGCGGTCCCAAATCGTTGCCACCACTTTCAGTTCCGGCGTCAATAATCAGTTTATGACCATCCTGTTCGGTTTCAAAAGCCATGTTTTCTTTCCATGCCAAATCAACGATATGTTTCATAATAATTGAATTTTAGAAAGTTAACATTTTGCATATCCTGACAATTCAGGTATGAAAATATCTAAATAAATAGTTTTACAAATATAAATGTTACTTGTATATTTAAGACCGATTTTCATCTTTATTAATTCATTCTTAATAAATAGCAATACATGAGAAGTTCAATCAATAGACCCTCAGAAGAAGAATGTGAACTTTCAGGTTTTCAGTTGTTTAAAAAATTGACCGAACAAGAGTTTACACAATTAAACTACGATAAAACCTGCTCGCTGTATAAAAAAGGGAGTATTATTTACCGCGAAGGCAGCCGGCTGACGGGTTTCTATTGTGTTACGAAAGGTATTGTTAAGATTTTTAAGACCGGAATTGACGGGAAAGAACAGATCATCCGCTTTGCCAAAAAAGGTGAAATTATTGCTTACCGGTCCTTGCTGAGTGAAGAGTTGGCCTGTACCACCGCCAAAGTGATTGAGGAAGCGGTTTTATGCCATATCCCCTACCAAACCTTGCAGTTTTTGATTCAAAGTAACTGGCAGTTTTCGCACCACATGCTGCAAATTGTATGTAAGGAACTGCGCGAAGCCAACGATTACATCACGGATATTGCTCAAAAAACCGTTCGTGAGCGCCTGGCCGAGGTATTGCTTTTGCTGAAGGATAGCTTTGAGCTCGACAACTCAAACACCCTGCAAATTTCGCTCACCCGTGAAGAACTTGCCAATATTGTTGGTACTGCCACAGAAAGCGTGATCCGGCTGTTGTCCGAGTTTAAACAAGATAAAATGATTGAGCTACAAGGACGGAAAATAAAACTACTCGATATCAAAGCATTGACCCGAGTGGCCAATTTGTGAGCTTTTGTGTGAATTTTTTCTGACCGGCTCTATTTGCTAATCCACTCTTCCGGATTCATTTTTTGGTTTTCGCGCCACACCTGAAATTTGAGTGCAGCTTTATTTTCATCGGAGAAAACAGTGCCAATTTTCTGCTTTGTTTTGACCTGCTGGCCCGCTGCTACATTGACCTCTTTGAGATTGGAATAGACACTTAGGAAGCTTCCATGGCGAATGATAACAGCCATGTTGCTGCCCGAAACAGCAAACACGCGGCTCACTTCACCATCAAATACGGCACGGACCTCAGAGTTGGCTTGGGTTGTAATTTCAATGCCACTGCTTTTCACCTGGATGTTTTTTAACACCGGATGCGCATGAACACCAAAGCGTTCGGTGATGACACCCCGCTCGACCGGCCATGGAATGCGGCCGCGGTTATTTTCGAAGCCAGCGGCCAGCAGTTTTTGCTCCGGACTCATCTCGAGCGCGCCGTCTTCGCGGGCTTTTTTTGCCTCCTCCGCCAGCAAACGTTCAATCTCGCGATCCAATTTTTCCTGTTCCTGCTGCTGTTCCCGTAGCTTTTTGCGCAAGTCGCGCTGCTGTTGCTGCAAGCTCTGCACCTGTCGGCTCTGCTCACTTTTTTCTCCCATCAATCGCCGGGCTTCATCGCTTTTACTGGCCAACAACTGGGCTTGCTCCTGCTTTTGTTGTTCCAATTCAACCACTTTTTCGTCCAGCAAACCGCTGATGGTCTGAATCACTTCGGCCTGCGACTTCCGGTACTTGGCATATTGCCTCAGGTACAGCATTCGTTTGTAGGCCTGGTTCAGATTCTCGGACGACAACAGAAAAATCAGTATGTCGTAACTGTTTTTATTTTTTCGGGCGAACCGGATCATGGCCGCATATTCCTTCCTGAGGGTTTCCAAATCCGACTTCAGCATTTCTGAAACCTGCGTATTCTCGTCAATGTAGCGCTCAAGCAGTTTTATTTCATCGTTCAGACTTTGAATCAGTTGGTTACGATTCTGTATTTGCGTATTGAGCAGTTGAACTCTGCCCAGGGTGGCTTTCTCGCTCTTTTCGGCTTCCTGAAGCAGGGTGGACGTGTACTGAATAACTTTCGTTGTATTGTCCTTTTTAGCGCGTAAATCCGTCAACGACTGTCCGCCGGCGGACAACACGGCAAGAAGGAAAAACAAGCTCAAAAAAAGGCTCTTCATGGGATCATTGGCTATTGTATCCGGTCATATTTGTCCGGAATGTTGAAATTAAACGACTGGTCTTTTTCTGTGGAAAATTTACTGAGTTTAATTTTCATCGACAAATCTTTTTCGGGGCTGGCAAACAAAATATTGATGTTCCCCGGGTAAAGCTGCCGGTCCACTTTTTCAAAATCAGAAAAGTCAACGGTCACTTTGCGGGAATTTGACTGATCATCCAAAACAATTTTCCTGATCTTAAACGTTTTAGGATCAATATAGAAATGCTGAACGATAAAGTCATCTTCACCCAATTTGTTCAAATAGCGGTCAATCTTGTCTTCTTTGCCTTTCTGCTCAATTTTATCGAGTTTCCGGTTTTTAATCGATTGTAAGATGTACATGCCTGAATCGGTGTAGGAAACAAACTCCCTGAAATCATTGTCGCGCGGATCATCGCGGTACGAAAACGCATCGTTACTGATAATGGTTTGCACCAATTCAAAATTGAGTTCCATGTTGACCAAATCACTCAGATATTCGTATCCTTCTTCCAGGTATTCCTTTTTCAGGTAATTGACCATTCTTACGCTGTCGGGCGTCAATAGCAAACGGGCAAGCGGAATGTTAATCTTACTAATGGTCAGTAGAATTTGCTTATCTTTTTCCGATTTCAGATTGGCACGAAACGAAGCCTTTTCATCTGGTCCCTCGTACTGGCAAACAATCCGCTTAATGGCCAGCATGTCGTAATCAAACGACTTGTCTTGCACCTTTCTGATCAGGCGATTGGTGCTCATTGGCCTGATTTTCTCGGTACTCACCACCTTGCTGGTTTTGCAGGATGAAATACCTAAAAACACGACAAAAATGAGTATAATAATTCGGTGTGGTGAAGGTGCTTTCAAGGGACTAAACTTTCAATAAATCGTGATTCCTTAATTTTTTGTTCCAGTACCTCGGTGCCTTCGCCAAGCGCTTTTGCTTTTTTCCAGTTTTCGAGTGCCTTGTCTGTCTCGCCCAGTTTATAAAGGATATCGCCGTAGTGTTCCAGCAATACGCCATTGTCCTCGCCTCCGTTGTTAATGGCCGATTCGATGTAGAATTTGGCCAGCTGGTAGTTTTCGCGCTTAAACAAAACCCAAGCGTAGGTGTCCAGGTAAGTCGGATTATCGGGATTTGCCTGGACTACCCGCCCACTCATGCGCTCGGCTTTCTCCAGCTGCTCGCCCCGGATTGAAAGGTAGTATGCATAATTGTTCATGGCCATGTAGTTGTCCGGGTTCAGTTTAATCACCTCGTCAAATGCCTTAAAAGCCTTTTCGACTTGATTCAGTTTGTAATAGGCTTCAGCTTTGTACAATTCAAACTGAACTTTAAGCGACTGGTTATCCAACACATATCCTTCACCTTCTTCAAGCGTTTTTAACACCTCATCGTACTTTTCGAGCTGAAGGGCGGCAACGGCGTGTAGCGCATACAAAACGGCCTGATTCGGGAACAATTCGATGGCTTGCGCGCTGTTGCCGTACAAGCTTTCAAAATCCATTAAATCATTGTCCATAAACAGCAGTTGCTGCCAGATTATGAAGTTGTCCTTGTCGGTTTCCAGGTATTGTTTCAGGTAATTGCGCGCTTCGTCAATTTTATTTTGCCGCATTAAATGTTCGGCATAAAGGGTGTACAGCCGATTATCATCGGGATGCGTTTGCTGCAGAATATCAAGCAGTTCGTTAATCTGATCGGGCGACCAGTCTGAATTTTCGGCCCCGGAAGTTTGCAGCATGTAATACTGCATTTTGGTTTCAGCATCCAGTTCCTCGTTGCCAAAAGCCTCTTTGATGTGCTCAAACGCCTTATTCATATCGCCTTGCTCAATGTAATAGTTGGCCAGCGAAAAGTGCACAAAGCCATTTTCAGGGTCTATCTCCAGTATTCTATTGAAATTTTTGATGGCGTTTTGTTCATCGCCCACCTGTTGGTACAGCTCGGCCAACAGGCCGTAATATTGTGTTTCCTCAGGATCGGATTCAATCAGGCGGTTAATTTCTTCGAACGCCTCGTCCGGCTTCTCCCAGGCGAGATAGATTTGCTGTTTGGCCACCGAAATCTGCTCATTCAGTCCTGTCTTTTGTTCCAGGCGATTGTATGCATCAATGGCTGCTTTGTATTGTTCGGCCATCGCCAAAAGGCTGGCGTTGTAATACAAATACTCCAGATTATCCGGCTCATCGTTACTCAACTGGGTGTAAATATCCGCTGCTTCCTGGTATTGCTGCCGCTGCCGGTAAATTTCGGCCAACAGCAACTTGTACCATTTATTTTCAGAGTTGATACTGATGGCCTTTTCGAGCAAAAGCGAAGCGCTTGTCAAATCCTTGTTCGCATAGTGAATGCTGGCCATTTCGTACATGGCAACCGACGAATTTGGATCAATTTCGAGGCAGCGCGAAAAGATAGAAACGGCTTGTTGAATATTGCCCAGCTTCTTTTGCTTCAATCCTTCGATAAACAAATACTCAAACTCATTCTGTTGATCTTCCGACAGTTTTGTTTGTGCAACCGCATCAACCGCAGGTTCGGCCACCAGCTTTTGTTGTGTTGCTGAACAAGACGCCAAAAGGGCGGCTAAAAATAAAATATATGTCAGCTTTTTAAATATCATTTTCCTCTTCTAATTTTTTCCCGTATGCCCAAAACCACCCACGCCGCGTTCAGTTTCTTCCAATATCTCGACGGGTTTCCAGGCAACGGTTTCATGTTTGGCGATCACCATTTGGCAGATCCGTTCGCCGTGGTTAATCACAAATTCTTCGTTGGATAAATTCACCAGGATGACCTTGATTTCACCGCGGTAATCGGCATCAATTGTTCCGGGCGAGTTCAATACAGTCACCCCTTTTTTGATCGCCAACCCGCTGCGAGGCCTAATTTGCGCTTCGTGTCCAACCGGCAATTCAATAAACAGGCCTGTTGGTACCAAAACCCGTTCCAGCGGTTTCAACACAATGGGTTGTTCTAAATCAGCACGCAAGTCCATTCCGGCTGATAAAGCGGTGCTGTATGCTGGCAATTCATTTCTCGACTGGTTGACAATTTTCACTTCCATAAGTAGCTTTTTTTCAATCTGCAAAGATAGAGAAATATCGCTAGCCTCCTTCCCTGCAACTTCCAATTAACAATATTTAAGGCTATTCGATATAGAACAGTTCTTCCATGATCTTATCCGAAATGAACAGGCCTTCGGTTGACAGACGATAAACGTCATCCTCAAAACGCATATGCTTGCTGATTAAGTATTTTTCAGCTTGCTCTTGAAAAAAATGATGAAATTTGGGCTCGAAATTCGCATGGAGGTAGGATCTTGAAATTCCCCATTTCGTTCGCAACGAAGTAATCATATAGTCGTTGTACTGGTCTTGTTCCGACAGGATTTCCGTTTCCCAAAAGCTTGTTTCCGCTTCAATAGCCTGCAGATATTTTCTCAGGCTCGAAACATTCCAGCGGCGGGTTTTGTGGTCGAACGAATGGGCCGAGGGTCCAAAACCCAGGTACTTTTTTCGTTCCCAATAGGCTTTATTGTGGCGCGAATAAGACTCGTTTCGTGCGAAATTCGATATTTCGTACTGCTCAAATCCGGCACTTTTCAAACGGGCGAGCAACAGTTTAAACTGGTCTAAGCTGAGTTCATCCGGAAGTTCCTTGATTTTACCGCTTTTCAGGTATTTGTAAAACACGGTGCCTTCGTGGTAGGTGAGATGATAAGCCGAAATGTGCTGCACATCCAAGGCAACAGCTTGTTCAACATTGGCTTCCCAGTCGGCCAACGTTTGGTTGGGCAAACCGTAAATCAAGTCGATACTGATATTTTGGATTCCGGCCTGCTGCGCTGCTTTGATGGAGTTTATCGCTTGCCGGCTGTTGTGGCGCCGGTTCATGCTTTTTAAATCGTGATCATGAAATGACTGTGTTCCAATGCTTAAGCGATTGATTTTTGTTGTTTTCAAACCGCTTAAAAACGAATCGGTCAAATCGTCGGGGTTGGCTTCGAGCGTAATTTCAACGTCCTTTTCGAGCTGATAATCAACTTCAATCAGGCTCAAAATCTCCTTGATCTCTTCTATTTTTAAAACCGATGGCGTTCCGCCACCAAAGTAGATGCTGCCAATGCGCTCGCCATCAAGCTCTCTTTTGCGCCACTCAATTTCCTTTTTCAGGGCGGAAAGAAAATCGGTTTTCGCTCCAAAATCGGTCGATTTGTAAAAATCGCAGTAGTGACACTTGGTCTTACAAAATGGGATATGAATATAAATTCCGGCCATAAACCAGTCCTTCTCTGTCATCATCCGACGGCCTGCCGGAAACGAACGCTTTACATTTTTATCAGATCTTCGTGACCTTCCATGTCATCAATCACCGTAGCCAGGGTTGTTTCGCAATAAAACTTGTACAGTTTTTCGCGAACCTCCGAAAAGCTCTTGTGTACCGGGCAGGGTTGTCCTTGTTCGTGATGTGTTGAACAGGGTTCCATGCTAATCAGGCAGTTTTTGAAAAAATCTTCGCCATCAATAATACTCACAATATCATACAGCGAGATTTCGTCTTTTGGCTTTCCCAAACCAAAGCCACCGTTGGGTCCTTTGGTTGACACCAGCACCTTTTGCTTCACCAGGTTTTGTAGTATTTTCCCCAAAAAAGGAGTTGGAATATCCAATTCACTTGAAATTTTCTTAATCCCGATTTTCGTTCCTTTTCCATCGCTAAATCTTCCGAGGTAGATTAAGGCCCGGATGGCGTATTTACAGGTATTCGACAGCATAATTTAGTGTTTATTTTTCCATTGTTTACTAAATGATTCCTTTGCAAATGTTGGCAGGGACTTTTTGTCGCCCAAGGCATCTTGTTTGAGTTTTCCCAGTTGATTTTTAGATTTTCCACCCAATAAATCCAGGCGCTTACGTTTCATAAACGCATATTCAAACGCTTTCATGCCCACATTCCAGGCCAGTGGGGTATCGCCATTTTTCACCGCATCGCGGCGATTGTACAGCAGCATGTTGTGCAGTGGAATCCGCACCGGACAAACTTCGGTGCATTTTCCGCAAACCGAGCAAGCCGAACTTAAGTGGTTGTACTCTGAAAATCCTTTGTAAAACGGGGTGATAATTGAGCCGATGGGGCCGCTGTAAGTCGCATCGTAGGTGTAACCACCCACATTTTTATAAATGGGGCAGGCGTTTAAACAGGCACCACAACGGATACATTTTAAAGCTTCAAACTGGTCATCTTTCTGGTACAATTCACTCCGCTTATTGTCCAGTAAAATCACATACATTTTCTCCGGGCCATCCACTTCACCTGATTTTTTGGGGCCCGACACGATGGAATTATAAACGGTAATCTGCTGCCCTGTTCCATGTGCAGCCAGCAACGGCCACATCAATCCTAAATCCTTCATTTTTGGCACCACTTTTTCAATGCCGCCAATGACAATATGAATTTTCGGAAAGGAGAATGTCATCATCGCATTGCCTTCATTTTCAGTCAATGCGATGGCGCCTTTATCGGCAATCAGGAAATTTGCTCCCGTTACACCTACATCGGCCCGGGTAAACTTTTCGCGAAGCAATCCGCGAACAAAATTCGTTAAATATTCCGGTGTACTTTTTTCGGGTGTATCAAACTTTTCATGGAAAAGTTCAGCAATATCTTCTTTCGACTTGTGCATGGCAGGTGTCACAATATGATACGGTTTTTCACCGGCAATCTGCACGATGTATTCGCCCAAATCAGTCTCCAGCGACTCCACGCCAACGGCTTCAACATGCTCATTCAGTTCGATTTCCTCTGTGGTCATCGACTTACTTTTTACCAGCAGCCTAGCTTGGTTATCCTTCAAAATTTGCTGAACCGCCTGAATGGCTTCCGCGGCATCTTCGGCCCAAATCACCTCTGCGCCATTGGCCTGGCTGTTTTTCTCAAAGTCAAGCAGATACTGCGGCAGATTGGCAATGGCTTCACTTTTTATATACGAAGCGCGATCTTTTGCCAACTCCAGGTTAGCGTATCTTTTTCGGCCCCGATCCACTGCCGCATCGTACTTGGAAATGTTGAATTTGATGGTTGCCCGATGTCGTTTATCGAACGCAATTTTTTCAGAATCCTTTATGAATTGCTTCTTTTCGTGTGACATAATCTAGCTCAATGGCATTTTATTGATTCGTCGAAGATGTCGTCCGCCTTCAAAATCGGTTGAAAGAAAGGTTTTGACAATCATCATGGCTTCTTCATCGGTCACAAAACGAGCCGGCAAGGCGCAAATATTGGCATCGTTGTGAAGTCGGGCCAAAGCGGCAATTTCAGGTTTCCAGCAAATAGCTGACCTAATTTTCTGATGTTTGTTCGAAGTCATGCTAATGCCATTTCCACTTCCACACAGCGAAATACCCAATTCAAATTCGCCATTTTCAACGGCTTCAGCCATCGGATGCGCATAGTCCGGATAATCGGAACTTTCAGCCGAATAGGCACCAAAATCTTTAAATTCAATTCCCTGTTCTTTCAAAAAATCAACGATCACCTGTTTTTTTTCATATCCAGCATGATCGGAAGCCAACGCAATCTTCATCTTATTCATTTTCACTAAAAATAGTCAAAAATAATACTTAAAAGTATTTATTCTGAATTTCTTACTTCATAAACCTATAAATTTCTTTTCGCTCTAAAACAAAGGTCAACAACAAGAATATGCCAATGAGCAATGTATGAACAAAATACATCAATAATGAGGCGGTGAGATTTAAAATTTCGGCTGCAAAATATATGGCCAATGCAACTGCAAAATACAGCGCGATTCGCTTAAGCGGGTAATCGACCGGAAAATACTTTTGCCCAAAAACGTAGGACAGCACCACCATCGTCATAAAACAAATGAGCATTGCCCAGGCCGATGCCATGTAACCAAATTTGGGTATAAACACAATATTCAGAATTAGACTGATGCCGGCGCCAACCAAGGCAAAATAAGCTCCGAAACGCGTTTTATCGGTTAGTTTATACCAAAGCGAAAGGGTGTAGTAAATTCCCAGAAAGAGATTCGCCATCAAAATAATGGGCACTACATTTAATCCGGAATGGTATTTCGAATCGACAATCTGTTTTACCAAATTGATGTACAAACAGATCCCCAGAAAAATGATCAAACCAAAAATGACGAAATATTTCATGATGATGGCATAGCCCCGCTTGTTATCATCTGATTTAACCTGGGAGAAGAAAAACGGCTCGAAGGCATAGCGAAAAGCCTGGATAAACATGTTCAGAATGACGGCCAGCTTGAAATTGGCTCCGTAAATTCCCAGTTGCGACATGGGATCCTGACTTTCGGGCAGCAATTTCGGGATTAATATCTTGTCGATATTTTGGGTGACCATGCCGCCAACGCCAACCAGGAGGATGGGGAAGGAGTACCAAACCATTTCCTTCAGGAGCTTGCGGTCCAGTTTTAATTTCACAATCATTTCGGGAACCAGCAAAAGCAAGGCAATTCCGGAAGCAATCAGGTTGGAAATAAACACATAGCCGACTCCTATTTCAGGCGAGTAAACCAGCTTAACCCAGCTATCAGGGTTCGATTTTAACACAGCCGGACAAATACTCAAAAAGAAGATATTGAGAAAAATGGTCACAAAAATGCCGATGAATTTCAGAATGGCGAACTTCACCGCTTTCGACTCAATGCGCAGTTTGGCAAAAGGAATTGCTGTCAACGCATCGAGCGCAACAATCAGCGCCACCCACCGGATGTACTCCGGATGTTCGGCGTAGTCGATCCAGCCGGCAATGGTGTCGGAAAAAGCAAGGACCAAAAGCAAAAAGGCAACCGACGTGCTGAACAGGGAAATTAATGCGCTGGAATAGGCTTTTTCCTTGTTTTCCTTTTGCGAAGCGAAACGGAAAAAGCCGGTTTCCATGCCATAGGTTAAAATAACCAGCAAAAAAGCCATGTATGAGTATAAGTTCGTAACCACACCATACTCAGCTGTCAAAAATATAAATGAATAATACGGAACAAGCCACCAATTGATAAAGCGTCCAACGATGCTGCTCATGCCATAAATGGCTGTTTCTCCTGCTAGTTTCTTAAATGAGTTCAAAGTTCAAAATTTTGTCAAAGATAGGGATTCAGGCTGTTTTTTTTCATGCAAAAAGATTTTGTTTGGTTTCAGTCTTTCAAAGTTTGTGTATTTTTATTGCCTCAAGATAAACCGAATCAAAAAATGAAGTTTAGAATATTCCTGGTCGTACTGGTATCATCGTTTTTCGTGGGTTTCATTTCGTGCTCCAACAAATCGCAGAGATCGCGAAAACCAGTTGCCAAAATTACCATGCAACCTAAAAAAAACCAATATGAATTTGGTGATTCGATGACCATTTCAGTCGTTGTAAAAAATAAAGATGGAGCATTGAAAGACTCAAAACTGTATATCAACAACGAATTGGTTACAAGCAGCGATGAGCTGGAGTTTTCTTACTCCATTGCCAATTTAAATGTATTGGGCAAACACAGCATTAAGGTACTGTCAACCAAAACCGATGGGGTAGAGGGTGTTACCTTTCAATCCTACGAAGTGGTTTCCGACATTAAGCCCGAACAGTATGGTTACGAAGTGGTCAACACCTATCCGCACAATGTTGAACATTTTACGCAGGGGCTCGAAATTCATAACAATAAATTTTACGAAAGTACAGGAGAAAAAGGCAAATCAGGAATTTATCAGTTCGATTTGAATTCTGGAAATATTCTGAAATCATTCAAAATGGAAGACGAGTATTTTGGTGAAGGAATAACCATTTTCAACAATAAAATTTACCAACTGACCTACAAAGCGCAGAAAGGTTTTGTGTATGATTTAAACAGCTTTGCACGCATTGATTCATTTACTTTCGACACGCCTGAAGGTTGGGGATTGGCGCACAACGGCACCCATTTAATAAAAACCGACGGTTCTGAATTCCTGCATTTTATTGATCCGGAAAGCTACCAGGTCGTCAAAAAAATTCAGGTGTACGATGACAAAGGCCCGGTAAAATTTTTGAATGAACTTGAGTTTTACGAAGGGGAACTTTACGCCAATATCTGGACAACCAACAACGCCGTAAAAATTGATCCCAACACCGGCAAAGTGCTGGCCAAAATTAACTTCGAAGGCTTGCTTTCGGTACTTTATAATCCCGATAAACCAATTGACGTTTTAAATGGAATCGCCATTCATCCTGACAATGGAAAAATGTATATCACCGGCAAACTTTGGCCCCATTTGTACGAAGTAAAACTGATTAAAAAAGAGTAGGCGCCTGGCCTCCACCGTAGTTTATTTTTCCCAAATGCTTGTATGCTCGTTCGGTCACTTCGCGTCCGCGGGGTGTGCGTTTAATAAACCCTTCCTTGATTAAAAAGGGTTCGTACACTTCTTCAATTGTTCCTGAGTCTTCGCCTACAGCTGTCGAAATGGTCGAAATACCAACTGGTCCGCCATTAAATTTATCGATGATAGTAGTCAATATTTTATTGTCCATTTCGTCCAAACCATGCTGATCGATATTCAAGGCTTCGAGTGAAAAACGGGTAATTTCCAAATCAATTTTTCCGTTTCCCTTTACCTGTGCAAAATCGCGCACCCTGCGAAGCAAAGCATTCACAATACGAGGCGTACCACGGCTTCGCGAAGCAATTTCGACGGCCGCCTGATCTTTTATTTCCACATTCAAAATACTGGCCGAGCGTTTGACAATACCCGTCAAAATACTGAGATCGTAATACTCAAAGTGAGCATTAATTCCGAAGCGGGCCCGCAGCGGGCTGGTCAATAATCCCGACCGGGTTGTTGCCCCAACCAAGGTGAAGGGATTTAACTCTAACTGAATGGAGCGTGCACTGGGACCTTTATCAATTAAAATATCGATTTTATAGTCCTCCATAGCCGAATACAAATATTCTTCGACAATGGGGCTTAAACGATGAATCTCGTCGATGAAAAGTACATCGCTTTCCTCCAGATTGGTCAGCAAGCCGGCCAAATCGCCAGGCTTATCCAATACCGGGCCGGATGTCAACTTTAAACTCACACCCAATTCATTGGCAATAATATTCGATAAGGTGGTTTTACCGAGTCCGGGAGGACCATGCAGCAAGACATGATCCAAGGCTTCGCCACGCATTTTTGCAGCTTGAACAAAGACTTTCAGATTTTCTACAATTTGCTTCTGACCTTTAAAATCATCAAAGGTCAGTGGTCGCAATTGCTTATCAAAATCCACATCTTTTTCTGAAAATGAATCGTCGTGAAGATCTATTGGATCGGACATAAAACTGTGCTTTTCTTAGCGAACAAATATAGCTTTATTTCATGAAGTGTTGGCGGCCTCAGCTATTTTACAATTTCCAGATCCTGAAAAATCTGATTTAGCTTTTCGATATCAAAAGGCTTGGCCATAAATTCGTCCATCCCATACGAAATGCATTTGTCGCGATCGTTATCCATTGTGTTTGCTGTAAGGGCAATAATAGGCGTTCGGTTGCTTAAGTTGTTCTCTGTTTCCAGCTCCCTTATTTTTACAGTTGCCTCCAACCCATCCATCTCCGGCATCATGATGTCCATCAAAATAACATCAAACCGATCTTCTTTAAACCTGTCTAAGGCTTCCAAACCGTTATTGGCAATGGTAACTTTGTGATCGTATTTCTTCAAACTAAACGTTACTATCCTCTGATTCAGAATATTATCTTCTACAAGCAATATTGAAAGTTTCTCCTCCATCCACGAATTCGTTAAGCTTTGTAAAGTTAATTCTAAAAAAAGACAAAAGGAAACCCCAATATCCCAAGAATTTTCAAATGAATTTCATCTAACAGCTATTTATTATTTATAGTTTTAAATGAAATTAAAAAATGAATAATATAATAGGGTGTTGATTGCCTGTATAAATTTTTGGGCTATTCCTTGCATTCTTAAAAAGGCCCATGTTATTGCTTTTTTGTTCACTGTTTATACACAGCTATTAAAACAGTGAATCAGATCAATGCAACTTTAATTAACAGTTGTTGATAGCTGTGTTTTTTTATTTTTTATTTGCTGTTGAACGAGGTTTTGATGTTGATTGATTGCGTATGATTTTTTAAAAATAATCCTTGATCGTTTGCTTTAAAAATGCTATTCAAAATCAGAATCCGGATTATAAAATATAATTTTGGATTTTTATTTGTTATCAATTAACAACAGCTGAGAATTAATTAACAAATATTGAAGTTTTTAAAACACTAAAAGGGAGCGATTTAAAATTTATGACGGAAAGCTATAAACATCTTGTTGATAAGCTCAATGCGTACATTAGAAAGTACAATTTTTATCAGTTTATGAAAGGGATTATTCTTTTTATAACACTGATAATCAGTTATGTTATTGTCGTTTCTACGATTGAGTACTTTAGCTTTTTGTCTTCCACTGTTCGGCAGTTTTTATTTTTCTCATCGGCTTTGTCTTTCGCTGCGGTCAGCGTTTTTTATTTTTTCATACCCTTATTTCGCTTGCTTGGCTTGTTGAAAACGATGGATTTTGAAACAGCCGCGGACTTAATTACGAAGCATTTTTCAGAAATTGACGATCGGCTATTGAATATTATAGAACTGGCCAAGCTGGAAAAGGAATCATCGGATTCGTTGGTTTGGGCCAGCGTCAATCAAAAAATCAATCAAATCAAGCTATTTGATTTTTCCAAGGCTGTTTCTTTTAGAAAGTTGAGAAGGAGTGTATTGCTTCTCGCAGCGCTCGGGCTGTTTGGAGTGGTTTTGTCGATGGTGTTTCCTGGTGTTTTTACTGAAGCATCGCAACGGCTTCTGGCTTATGAGCGAACATTTGTGAAGCCAGCGCCATTTAATTTTGTGGTCATCAACGATAGTTTGCAGGTAAAAAGAGGCGAACGGCTTGGCTTGACTGTTAAGTGCGAGGGCCGGCAGGTTCCAGAGATTCTGTATGTAAATTTTGGTGGATCGAATTACTTGATGAATAAAAAGGACGACTTGTTTTTGTACGAACTGGAACACGTGAACAACAATTTTACCCTCTACTTCACCGATCTGACCTACCAGTCAGAGCGCTACAAGGGCGAAGTTTTGGCTGCTCCCGCCATTTTAGATTATACGGTTGAGATTGTTCCGCCGGCATATACTGGATATGAAACAAGAAAGGAAAGCATGCTCGGTGATTTGGAGGTGCCGTATGGATCAGAGATTTATTGGCTCTTTCAAGCGATTGATACGGATTCGCTTGTCTTTACGCTTGATGGCGGAAGAGTTCCCGTGGAGAAAGTCAACAACGAATATCGGGTGAGTACGTTGGCGAAGTCAAACGGAAATTATTCGATATCAATAGAAAATGAACATTTTGATTATGATGATTTGTTGAGCTTTTCGATTGAAGTAATACCTGATTTTTATCCAGAAATCAAGGTGGTGCAATTGCGGGATTCAACCGAGTTTACCAGGTTTTTCTTTAAAGGAAGTATAGCAGATGATTATGGTTTTCATCGTTTGGCTTATCATTTGGTTATTAATCAAAATGATAGTTCAATAGTCTTGCCTGTTGCAAAAAATTTGAGTCAGCAAGACTTCTATTTTACTTACGATTTCCGGGATTTAGTGGGTTTGGTTGATCAGGTTGATTACTATTTTTCGGTGCGCGACAACGATTACTTTCATCAGTATAAAGAAGCAGTGTCGGAAACTTTTCAGTTTAAATTCCCTTCGAAAGAAGAATTGGATGAGCTGGATGATCAAAATTTTCAATCGTTGGAAGAGTTGATGGCCGAAAGTATGGAGTTGTCAGATGAAATACAGCGGGCGATTGAAGATTTAAAGTTCAAAAGTTTGAGCGAAAATTCTTCGGGATGGGAAAAGCAACAAATGGTTTCTGAGATTCTGAATAAGAAAAATCGCTTGGAAGAAATTTTGAAAAAGGTTCAGCAGAAGAATTCGGAGATGAATAATTTGAGAAATTCTTTTAGTGAAGAAAACGCAGAATTGATTAAAAAGCAACAAGAGGTGGAAGAGCTGTTGAATGATGTTTTTGATGAGGAGCTTAAAAAGTTGTTTGAAGAGTTTAATGAACTTGCTAAAGATTTTGATCAATCTAAATTTAATGAATTGTCCAACCGGTCGGAGATGTCGATGGATGATTTGTCTAAACAGCTGGAGCGCAATCTTCAGATGCTGAAAAGAATGAAAGTGGAGCAAAAGGTTGAAAGTGTGATAGATGGATTGGCTGATCTGGCGGAAAAGGAGCACAGCAACGCCCGCGAACTGGATGAGAATAGAATATTTGAAGAGACCCGGGAGAAGGAGCGTGAAAATCGCAGGGATTTTGAGTCTATTAAAGACGATTTGGAAGATGCTTTGAAACTGAATGAGTCGCTTGACAAACCTATGAATTTGCATTCGTTGGATTCGGAGTTTGAGAAGATCAATTCAAATTACGACGAGATCGGGGAGATGCTCGATAATCGGCGGAAGAAAAAATCGGTAGAGGAAATTGAGAATAATGCGAAGAGTTTTGAAAATGCTTCGTTTAGTCTAGATCAAATGTTAGCCATGAATCAGCAAAAGGAAAGCATGGAGAACATTCGTGATTTGCAACAAATTTTGGATAATCTGGTGTACTTGTCATTAAGGCAGGAGATGTTGCATGATCAAGTGCGCGCTATAACCGACAGTGATCCGCGTTTGACAGAGGTTCGCAAGGATCAGGATCGGCTCATTAAGCAAAGTGGGGTAGTCAAGGACTCGCTTTTTGCAGTGGCCAAACGGACTCCGGAAATTGGAAATGTGGTGGCAAAAGAGTTGGTGAAGCTTGAGTTTTCAATGGATCGCGCCTTAAGTGAATTGGTTGAGAGTCGGTTTGGCACAGCGGTGAGCCATCAGCAAATGGCGATGACCGCTGCCAACAATATGGCTCTGTTTTTAAATGAAGCTTTAAACAACCTTCAAAAACAAATGGCCAGTTCAATGCCTGGCGATCAGCAATGTGACAAGCCTGGGTCGGGACAAGGCAATAATATGAATATGCTGAAGGATGCGCAGCAGGGCATCAAAGAGCAGTTACAACAAATGATTGAGCAAATGAAAAGCGGCGAGTCGGGTGGCATGAGCGAACAGATTGGGAAAACACTGGCGCAACAAGAAATGATGCAACAGATGATTCGGCAGTTAATGATGGATTCGGACGTGGGCAGTTCGGCAAAGGAGCAACTCGAGCAAATTAATCAATTGCTGGAACAGAATAATGTCGACCTGGCCAATAAACAAATTACAGCGACGATGATAAGCCGGCAAAATCTAATTCTCAATAAGTTACTGAAAGCTGAAAAGGCAGAGATGGAAAGGGATGTTGAAGATGAACGGGAGTCCAAAACGGTTGATGAGAATTTTTACAGTAACCCAATAGAGTTTTTTGAGTATAAACAGCAAGAAAAAGAACTCCAGGATGTAATTGAGAGAAATGCATATCAGTTACGAATTTTTTACGATCGAAAGTACAGGGAATATATCAATAATTTAAGAAAGGAAAATTGAAAAGGAGACTCAGTATACCATCTCACCTAACTTATTTGTATGATGTTGAACGTTTCATACAGTCATTTTTAGCCGACGCCGGTTTTCCCGAAGCGCTATTTGGTTCCGTTATTTTATCTGTTTGTGAATCTGTAAACAATGCTATTTCACACGGAAATGGCCATGATATTAATAAATTGGTTGAAATTAGGGTTGAATGCGACAGGCGCAGTATTTCGATCGAAATAGAAGATGAAGGAGTGGGTTTTGATGTACATGAGGTGCCCGACCCGACTGAGACACATAACATAAAAAACGAACGAGGAAGAGGAATATTTATTATTAAGAATTTGGCAGATAATGTGACATTCGAAAATAATGGATCATTGGTAAAAATTAAATTTGAATTGAGTCGTGAGCATCAACTTTTACTTTGAAGAGATTGAAGAATTTCAACTAGACCTACCGAAATCCAAAAAGTGGATAAAGAATACCATAAAAAAAGAGGGGCGAGAGCCTGGAGAAATCACTTTTATTTTTTGTAGCGATGATTACCTGCTAGAGATCAACAAGCAGTATTTGGATCACGATTATTATACTGATATCATCACTTTTGATTATGTTGAAGGGAAAGAAATATCAGGCGATATCTTTATTAGTGTCGATCGGGTCAAGGAAAATGCTGCTACTTTTGGAGTGGATTTTCAGAACGAGCTGAACCGAGTGCTTGTCCACGGTGTTTTGCATTTGTTGGGTTACAAGGATAAGAGCGCTGATGAAAAGAAATTGATGACCAGCAAAGAAGACGAATACCTGCACGAATTTTGATATTCAAATAGGAGCGGTTTTGTGTATTCTTTTCCGCTTCATTCTGGAAGCGTGGGGTGTTTTCCGACTAAGCCTTCTTAAGTTTTTCTGTTTTAAGCTTTTCTATTAATTTTGCCGTCTAATTTTTTTGATGATGATATTACCGTTTTATGATGTGATTGTAGTGGGAGGTGGCCACGCGGGTTGTGAAGCCGCAACTGCGGCCGCCAGGTTGGGATCAAAGACCTTATTAATCACGATGGACATGGGCAAGTACGCCCAAATGTCTTGCAACCCGGCTATTGGTGGGATTGCGAAAGGGCAAATTGTGCGCGAGATTGATGCACTGGGCGGGTTTACCGGCGTTGTTGCCGATCGGTCGTCCATTCAGTTTCGCATGTTAAACCGGTCGAAAGGCCCAGCCATGTGGAGTCCGCGCGTGCAGAACGACCGCTTCCGTTTTTCGGAATACTGGCGCGATATTTTAGAGAATACCGACAATTTGGATCTCTGGCAGGACGCGGTTATTCATCTGATTATTGAAGATGGCGTTGTGAAAGGCGTGAAGACCAAGATTGGCGTAGAGTTTCAATCCAAAACTGTAATATTGACCAATGGCACTTTTTTAAATGGCTTGATGCATATTGGGCAATCAAAAATGGAAGGCGGTCGGATAGGGGAGTCAGCGTCTTATTTCATAAGCGATCAACTTGCTGAGGCGGGATTTAAAACAGGAAGGCTGAAGACTGGAACGCCTGTTCGGATTGACGGTCGATCGATCGACTTTTCAAAATTGACAGAGCAAAAAGGCGATGAAGGTTACTACAAGTTTTCCTATTTGCCTGCGGTAAAATCAGAACTTAAGCAACGTAGTTGTTGGATTACGCACACATCTCCCGAAGTTCACAAGGCGTTGGAAAAGGGCTTTGATGAGTCGCCGATGTATGACGGAACGATCCAAAGTACCGGCCCACGATATTGTCCGAGTATTGAGTCGAAGTTGATCACATTTGCAGAGAAACAACAACACCAGCTTTTCCTGGAGCCGGAGGGTGAAACAACCCACGAGTACTATCTAAATGGCTTTTCGTCGTCGTTACCCTGGCAGGTTCAGTACGAAGCTTTGAGACTGATAGAAGGACTGGAGAATGCAAAAATTTACCGGCCTGGTTATGCTATCGAGTATGACTATTTTGATCCGACACAGTTATACCACACGCTTGAGACGAAGTATATCAGCAATCTGTTTTTCGGAGGGCAGATCAATGGAACCACCGGATATGAGGAAGCGGCAGCGCAAGGCATCGTGGCAGGTATTAATGCGCATTTAAAGGCCCATGAAGAGCCTGAATTTGTACTCGGCAGGGATGAGGCTTATATCGGTGTTTTAATCGATGATTTAGTCACGAAAGGCGTTGATGAGCCTTACCGGATGTTTACTTCGCGCGCCGAATACCGCATTTTATTGCGGCAAGATGACGCGGATGCCAGGTTAACTCCTCGGGCATTTCAGTTGGGATTGGCTTCGCAAGAGCGAATGGATTTATTGGAAGAGAAGCTCCGTTTGCGCGATGAAATTATTGATTTTGTCTCTAATTTTTCGATCAAACCACAATACATTAATCAGCTTTTGGAATCGAAGAATACATCGCCATTGAAGCAAGGTGTGAAGTTGAGGGATGTGATTGCCCGGCCACAGATTTCAATTTTTGACGTGGTTGAACCGGTCACTCCTTTCAAAAAAATGCTTGAAAAAATACCTTCAGATCGGTATGAAGAGATCGTTGAATCGGCCGAAATTTTGATCAAATATTCAGGCTATATAGAGCGTGAAAAACTGATGGCAGATAAGTTCAAACGGCTTGAAAATATCGATATTGAAAACAAGTTTGATTACGGAAGTATTCACACAATTTCCACTGAGGCAAGACAAAAATTGACCAAAATAAGGCCGAAGACAATTGGGCAGGCGAGTCGCATTTCCGGTGTAAATCCGTCGGATATCAACGTGCTTTTAGTGATGCTTGGCCGTTAATGTTCCACGTGGAACACAAAATTAAAAACAACTATGAATTTAAAAGAAATCATCCGAGAGATACCGGATTACCCTGTAAAAGGAATTAGTTTCAAAGATATTACAACGTTGCTCAAAGATCCCAGCGCGTTTAATGAGGTGGTGAATCAAGTACATGAGAACTTCAAAAACAAAGGGATTACAAAGATTGTATCACTCGAGTCGCGAGGGTTTATTGTTGGTGGAGCTGCGGCTTATTTGTTGAATGCCGGCTTTGTCCCTATCCGTAAAAAAGGCAAATTGCCAGCCGAAACGGTGGCCGAATCGTATGAACTGGAGTACGGATCAGATACGATTGAAATACACAAAGACGCCTTGACAGAAGACGATATTGTACTCATTCACGACGATCTTTTAGCAACTGGTGGTACGGCTTTGGCTGCACTAAATTTGGTGGAGAAAATGAATGTCAAAAAAGTGTATTTCTCTTTTATTTGCGATTTGAAATTCATCGAAAACGGGAAAAAAGAAGTGCTTTCAAACTACGAGACGCATACCTTGGTTGAATACTAATTGGGGCTTTAAAATTGAAATATTCCGCAGTAAATAGAAATATTGAGACTCTGAAAAAGCAGGTTTCTGTGCTGCCAGACAAGCCTGGAATTTACCAGTATTTTGACGACTCAGGTAAAATTATTTACGTTGGGAAAGCCAAAAGTCTTAAGAAAAGGGTTTCCTCTTATTTTTCAAAAAGTCACGAAAATCGAAAGACAGCACTGCTTGTCCGGGCAATAGCCGACATCAAACATTTGGTTGTTGAAACCGAGCAGGATGCGCTTTTGCTCGAAAACAATCTGATCAAAAAGTATCAGCCTCGGTATAATATTCGGCTGAAAGATGATAAAACCTACCCCTGGATTGTCATCAAAAATGAACGTTTTCCGCGGGTTTTTTTAACCCGGAATGTGGTTCGTGACGGTTCGCAATACTTTGGTCCCTATACATCGGTGGTCACGGTACGCACCTTGTTGGATTTGTTTCGAAAACTGTATAAACTCAGAACCTGCAAGTACAATCTCTCAAAAGAGAACATTGAAAGCGGTAAAACAAAAGTTTGCCTCGAATATCACATCGGAAATTGTTTGGGGCCGTGCGAGGGGTATCAAAAGGAAGAAGATTACAACGAATACATTTCAGAAATACGCGATATTTTAAAGGGAAACATTTCGATTGTCATTAAATATTTGCGCGACTTAATGCGTCAATATGCCGAGGATTTTAAGTTTGAAGAAGCCAATTCAATCAAAGAAAAACTGCAAATTCTTGAAAAATTCCAGAATCGGTCTACCGTTGTTAGTGCCACAATCACCGACGTGGATGTTTTTACGATTGACATGGTTGAGAAAGCGGCTTTTGTGAATTATCTGAAAGTGATGAATGGGGCCATTGTCCAAACCTACACGACTGAAATAAGGAAAGCCCTGGATGAATCGAAAGAGGAATTGTTGCAGTATGCGATTGTCGATATTCGGCAGAAAATATTCTCTAATGCACGCGAATTGTTGGTTCCCTTTCAACCCGAATTTGAACTTGAGGATGTGAAATTTAAAGTTCCGGTGCGCGGCGACAAGAAAAAGCTATTGGATTTGTCGCTTCGAAATGCGAAGTATTTCAGACTGGAAAAGGAAAAGCAACACATTTTAGCCAAGCCAAAAGACAACACCAAGCGTATTTTGGAGACCTTGAAAAAAGACCTTCAGCTAAAGGAATTGCCGGTGCATATAGAATGTTTTGACAACTCGAACCTGCAGGGATCAAATCCGGTAGCAGCCTGTGTTGTCTTCAAAAATGGAAAGCCTGCAAAAAAGGAGTACCGCCATTACCACGTAAAAACCGTTGAAGGCCCCAACGATTTTGCCTCGATGGAAGAAATTGTTTATCGCCGTTACAAACGATTGGTTGACGAAGATGCAAGTTTGCCGCAATTAATTATCATCGATGGGGGAAAGGGTCAATTGGGAATGGCACTGAATGCATTGGAAAAATTAAATCTCCGAGGAAAGATTGCCATTATTGGCATAGCAAAAAAACTGGAGGAAATATTTTTTCCAGGTGACTCGGTTCCGCTTTACCTCGACAAAACTTCGGAAAGTTTAAAAGTGATTCAGTTTGCGCGCGACGAAGCTCACCGATTTGGAATTACTTTTCACCGCCAGCTGCGATCGAAGAATTTTATTAAATCGGAGTTGGAGGAAATTCCGGGTATTGGAGAAAAGACCATTCAAACACTTTTGAAGCGATTTAAGAGCGTTGAGAATCTAAAAAATCAAGCCTACCAGGCAGTGGCCGATGAAATAGGCGATTCTAAGGCCGCTAAAATATTTGAATTTTACAAATTAAGACGCTGATAAACAGTTTTTTGTTGTATTTTTTTTGCCGAGTTTCCTAGGTCAAAAATCAATTCCATCTAGCTTAATTCCGGTACTTGTCGTCGGTGTTTAGCAGGCCGAGGTAGGAAAAGTAGCGGCTGTCGGCAATTTCACCCTCGTTGACCAATTGTTTCACTTCGCAACCCGGTTCATGGGTATGGGTGCAATTGTAGTACTGGCATTTTTCCAAAAGCTTGAACATTTCAGGAAAATAGTGCGAAATTTCTTCTTTCTCCATTTCCAAAACACCAAAGCCTTTGATTCCGGGTGTGTCAATAATATAACCACCAAAGCTCAGTTCAAACATTTCAGAAAAAGTAGTCGTGTGTTTTCCGGTTTGGTGATAGTCCGAAATTTCCTTCGTTTTTATGTTTAAGCCCGGTTCAATGGTGTTAATCAAAGTCGATTTCCCAACGCCGGAGTGGCCCGCAAAAACATTGGTTTTATTTTTCATCCAGCTTTTAAGCGTATCCATCCCAATATTTTTTTTGGTCGAAGTCTTCAGACAACGATAGCCAATTTTCTCGTAGAGCTCGATCATCTGATCCATTTGTCGGGTTTGCTCATGATTGTAACGGTCTATTTTGTTGAAAATCAAAGTGCAGGGGATTCGGTACGCTTCTGCCGACACCAAGAACCGGTCGATGAAGGTCGTGGTGGTAACCGGGTAGTTAATGGTGACTACCAAAAACGACTCATCGATGTTTGAAGCGATGATGTGGGACTGCTTCGATAAATTTGGGGATTTCCGAATGATGTAGTTTTTTCGCTCCACAATATTGGTAATCAGCCCATTGATTACATTGGTGTTGTCTTCCGATTCTTTTTCAGCCAATTTGAATTCAACGTGATCGCCCACCGCGATGGGATTGGTACTTTTAATGCCTTTCAATCGAAAGTTGCCTTTAATTTTACACTCGATTTTTTCGCCGTTTTCAGCTTTTACGGTGTACCAGCTTCCGGTAGATTTTATGACGATTCCTTTGTTCAATTGCTAAAATTTTGCGTGTAGAATGCTTATCTTTCGATTGTAATTATCATTCAAAAGTAAGAAAAAAAATAGTGAAACGTATTTTAAGTTATAATGTTAATGGCATTCGTGCCGCTCTGGGAAAGGGTTTTTTAGACTGGTTATCATCCGAAAATCCCGATGTGGTGTGTTTGCAGGAGACCAAGGCACAGCCGGGTCAGATGAGTGAGCTAGCCTTTGAAGCGCTGGGATATCATATTTACGCTCATTCGGCTATTAAAAAGGGCTATAGTGGCGTGGCAATTTTAAGCAAAGAAAAGCCGGATCAGGTGGTTTACGGCATGGACAATGCCAAGTACGATGCTGAAGGAAGGGTGATTCGGGCTGATTTTGGCGATTTGAGCGTCATCAGCGCCTATTTCCCGTCCGGAACTACGGGAGGTCCCAGGCAGGCGTTTAAAATGGATTTTTTGGCTGACTTTCAGGCATACCTGAACAAACTGCGGAACGAGCGCCCGAACTTGGTGATTTCGGGCGATTACAATATTTGCCGGCTGTGGATTGACATTCATAATCCTGAAAAGCAACAGAATACTTCGGGCTTTTTGCCTGAGGAACGCGAATGGTTTCAGCAGTTTGTAGACGACGGCTATTGCGACAGCTTCCGCGAAATTATTGCTGACCCGCACCATTATTCGTGGTGGAGCTATCGGGCTGGATCTCGGGCCCGGAACAAAGGTTGGCGAATTGATTACCACATGGTGAGCGAACCTTTGAAATCAAAGGTCATGAGTGCGGGTATTTTGCCTGATGTAGTTCATTCCGACCATTGTCCGGTTTGGGTTGAACTGGATGTTTGAGTATGATGTTCCACGTGAAAAAAAAAAAGGATCGAATTTCTGTTGAAGTTCGATCCTTTTCGATTGGCAACACGGTGATTTTATTCCCAGTCCAATATTATTTTTCCGCAGTTTCCTTCTTCCATGATATCGAAAGCTTCCTGAAAGTTTTCGGCTTTCATTCGGTGGGTGATCACCGGCAAAATGTTCAGTCCCGAAGTCAGCATCATCTCCATATGATACCAGGTTTCGTACATTTCACGGCCGTAGATTCCTTTCAAGGTAAGCCCCTTGAAAATTAGTTTACTCCAATTAATTTGCGTGTTTTTTGGAAGTAAGCCAAGCAAAGAAATCTTCCCGCCATTGTACATGTTTTCCACCATGTCGTTAAAGGCGATGGGTGATCCGCTGCATTCCAGTCCAATGTCGAATCCGGCAACCATGCCCAGGCTGCCCATGGCATCGCGAATGCTTTCCTTCGTTGGGTCAATGACTTTGGTGGCTCCCATTTTGCGGGCCAAATCGCGGCGGTAGGGGCTTAAATCAGTTCCTACCACATTTCGTGCACCGGCAAACTTGCAAACGGCAGTAGCCATGGCTCCAATGGGTCCGCCAATGCCGGTAATCAACACATCTTCGCCCAAGAGGGGGAAGGAGAGGGCCGTGTGGGTAGCGTTGCCCAGCGGATCCATAATGGCCATAATTTCATCGGGGATTTGAGGGTCAACTTTGAGTACATTTTTGGCTGGTACCACAATATACTCGGCAAATCCACCATCTCGTTGAACACCAATACCTACCGTATGGTCGCAAATATGCTGGCGGCCGCGCCGGCAGTTACGGCAGAATCCACAGGAAATATGGCCTTCAACAGTCACCCGTTCGCCGACATGAACACGGTCCACTTCCATGCCGGTTTCAACCACTTCACCCATGTACTCGTGCCCAATAACGACGGGTGTTTTAATGGTATTTTGAGCCCATTCGTCCCATTTGTAAATATGTAGATCGGTGCCACAAACAGCGGCTTTTTTTATTTTAATCAAAACATCGTTGTGGCCAACTTTTGGCATGGGGACATCTTCCATCCACAGACCACGTTCAGGTTTACTTTTTACAATTGCCTTCATAGTTTATTTTGAATTGGAAGAAGCAATTTATAGCTATTTCATTCGAAAAGAAAGAATGATTATCATGTTTTTGCCATAGCTTTGGTAGGCCGAAAGACATTTAGAAACGGTTTTTGTTGTTGTCGGACTGCCAATTACGTCATAAAAAAACCTTCGAAAAACTTTCGAAGGTTTTGATTATTAGATCGATAAATGTCAATGTTTCAATTCCCAGCTAAAGCCATCTTTGGTATCTTTCACCACAAACCCAAGTTTGGCGAGTTCATCGCGAATCTTGTCAGCTGTGGCCCAGTCTTTATTGGCTTTCGATTCCATGCGCAGTTGTAGCAACAAGTCGATGGCATGCTCATAGGGCTCAGTGTTTGTACTCGACTGTTCATCAGCTTTTTGAAGGCCAAACAAATCGAATAAAAAAGTGTTATACAAATCCTTCAGTTTTGCCAAATCATCAGCGGTAATGGTCGCTTTTCCATCGGCAATGGAGTTGATCATTTTCACGCCGTCAAATAAGTGGGCAATGGCAATAGGGCTATTGAGGTCATCATCCATTGCCGCATAACATTTTTCCCTCAGCGTTTTTCCATCGACGGTTGATTCTCCTTTCGCCTCCAGTGTGTCGAGCGTTTCCACGGCTTTGAGCAATCTTTCCATGCCTTTTTCGGCTGCTTGCAATGCTTCATTTGAGAAATCGAGCGTACTTCGGTAATGGGCCATCAGCATAAAAAAGCGGATGGTCATCGGATGGTAGGCTTTTTCGAGCAAAGGATGGTTTCCGGTGAAAAAATCATCGAGCGAAATGGCATTTCCAAGCGATTTTCCCATTTTTTGGCCGTTCAAAGTAATCATGTTGTTGTGCATCCAATAGCGTACGGCATCGTGTCCGTGAGCGGCTTTGGCTTGTGCAATTTCTGCTTCGTGGTGCGGAAAGGTCAGGTCCATGCCGCCACCGTGAATGTCAAACGTTTCGCCTAAATACTTGCAACTCATGGCTGTACATTCCACATGCCAGCCCGGAAAACCATCGCTCCACTTGGATGGCCATCGCATGATGTGCTCGGGAGCCGCTTTTTTCCAGATGGCAAAATCAAGCGACGAACGCTTTTCATCTTGCCCGTCCAGTTGGCGGGTATTGGCCTGCAAATCTTCAATTTTCCGCCCCGAAAGCTCACCGTATGGGTAATCTTTGGCATATTTTTCCACATCAAAATAAACAGATCCATTACTTTCGTAGGCGTAGCCTGCAGTCAGAATTTTTTCAACAGTCTCAATCTGTTCAATGATGTGTCCGGTCGCTCGGGGCTCAATGCTGGGCGGAAGCACATTGAGTTGTTGCATGTTTGTATGGTAATCGTTGGTGTAAATCTGGACAATTTCCATCGGCTCCAGTTCCTCCAAACGGGCTCGTTTGGCAATTTTGTCCTCGCCTTCGTCCGAATCGTTGGCCAGGTGCCCCACATCGGTGATGTTGCGCACATAGCGAACTTTATAACCCAGGTGTTTCAGATAGCGAAACAGCAGGTCGTACGTTACTGCCGGACGGGCGTGCCCCAGGTGCGCTTTTCCATAAACGGTTGGGCCGCAAACATATAAGCCAACCTTGCCCGGGTGAAGTGGTTCAAAAACTTCTTTTTTGCGACTTAATGTATTGTAAATCTGTAGCTGGTTTTCCATTGATTCGGGAAATTTTTGCAAAGGTAGAAAATTTCTTTGCAACAACTGTTTCACGATTGAGGGTCTCACTCGAAGTGAGACTCTCAATGTTTATTTCCCAACCATCTTTTTCGGGTTCACCCACTCATCAAACTGCTGTTCAGTTAACAAACCCAAAGCGATAGCAGCCGCTTTTAGGGTGGTATTTTCAGCATGGGCCTTTTTGGCAATTTTGGCCGCATTTTCATAGCCGATGTGCGTATTCAGTGCGGTGACCAACATGAGTGAGTTTTTCAGATGCGCATCAATTCTGCTTTGATTGGGTTCAATGCCAATAGCACAGTGGTCATTAAAGGCTTGACATGCATCGCCCAACAAGGTGGCTGATTGCAGGAAAGCGTTGATCATGAGGGGTTTAAACACATTTAGCTCGAATTGGCCGTTTGAACCAGCGATTGTAATGGTCGTGTCATTTCCCATCACCTGTGCGCAAACCATGGTCAACGCTTCTACCTGTGTGGGATTGACTTTTCCGGGCATGATGGAAGAGCCGGGCTCGTTAGCTGGAATGGTGATTTCCCCGATTCCGGAACGTGGCCCTGATGCCAGCAGGCGGATGTCGTTCGCTATTTTCATCAAGCTGACCGCCAATTGCTTCAAGGCGCCATGTGATTCGACCAGGGCATCGTGTGCAGCCAGCGATTCGAACTTGTTTTCAGCCGTTACAAAAGGCAATCCGGTCAGTTCAGCAATTGTGGCAGCCACTTGTTCAGCGTAACCGTCTGGGGTGTTAAGGCCCGTGCCAACTGCGGTACCTCCCAAAGCCAATTCCGAAAGATGCGGGAGTGTATTTTTCAAGGCCTTCAGCCCATGATTCAGCTGCGAAACATAACCCGAAAACTCCTGTCCCAACGTCAGCGGTGTCGCGTCCATCCAGTGGGTACGGCCAATTTTCACCACCTCCATCATTTCTTCGGATTTATGATTCAGCGAGTCTCGAAGTTGTTCAATTGATGGGATAGTATTTTCAACCAGTTTTTTGTAGCCTGCAATGTGCATGGCGGTGGGAAAGGTGTCGTTTGAGGATTGCGATTTGTTGACATCATCGTTGGGGTGAATTGGGGGTTTTCCTTCGCCCAACCGATTACCGGCCAAAACGTGCGTCCGATTCGAAATCACTTCATTCACATTCATGTTGCTCTGCGTGCCTGAACCGGTTTGCCAAACGACCAAGGGAAACTGATCATCGAGCTTGCCGGCGATAATTTCGTCGCACACTTCCTGGATCTGCACACTTTTATCTTTGGGTAAAATGCCCAGCTTTTCATTGGTCAGGGCGGCCGCTTTTTTTAGGTAGCCAAAAGCGTGAATGATTTCAATGGGCATGCTGGCTGCCGGACCAATCGGAAAATTTTCAATGGAGCGTTGCGTTTGCGCTCCCCAGTATTTATCGGCTGGTACGTTGATTTCTCCCAAGGTATCTTTTTCAATTCTGAAATGCATGCTATTCATCTTAATGGTTTAATTATTCAGACAATTTTAGGCTGTATTTGTTTGATTCATAGAAGGAAGATAAATATGCAGATGCGTGTTTTTTCGATTCATTTTGAAACTATATTTGCGGCCAGTTATTTGATCGATTGAATGAATGGGTTAACACCTTTAAAAGAGCGGCACCTGCTGAGGAATCAGGAGGAGTACCAGGTGAAATACAACTATTTGAAATTCCCTTCACCAGAAGAAGCAGCGACTGCTATGCAGGAACGACAGAGCATTTTGTCGGCCATTGAAAGCAGGGTCAAGTGGGGATTTCATGACACCAAAGTGGACGTGACAAAACTTTCAAAGGGCTGTCAGCTTTGTGGAGAAGGGCAGTGGTCCTGCCTTTTCATTAACAACCTGTGCAATGGGAAATGTTTTTATTGCCCCACGCAGCAAACCGATTTGGCCCGGCCCGAAACGAATACGCTCATTTTTGATGAGCCCCAAACCTACGTGGATTACATCCGAAAGTTTGGCTTTAAAGGCGTGAGTATATCGGGTGGCGAACCGCTGATTTCGTTCGACAAAAGCCTGGCTTTTGTGCAGGCTGTAAAAGCGGCTTTTGGCGATCAGGTGTACGTTTGGCTCTACACCAATGGCATTTTGCTGACTCCCGAAAAAGTGGAAGCCTTGAAAACGGCCGGATTGGATGAAATGCGTTTTGACATTGGCGCCACCGACTATAAAACCGATAAAATAAAATTAGCTGTTGGACAAATTCCGGTTGTCACGGTCGAAATTCCGGCAGTTCCGCAAGAGGAAGAACTACTGAAAGGAAAACTTCGTGAGCTGGATGCGCTGGGCGTGAATCATGTCAATTTTCACCAAATGCGTTTGACTCCCCACAACTTCAGCCAGTTGATCGAATTCGATTATATTTATGCACATGGCGAAAAAGTCACGGTTTTGGATTCTGAATTAACAGCCTTGCGTTTGATTCAGTTTGCATTGGATGAAGGCCTGAAATTACCAATCAACTATTGTTCGTTTGTCTATAAAAACCGGCACCAGAAATCGGCTAACCGGAAAAAACACGCACCAATGGTGGTGAAACCCTGGGAGAAAATGACCAATAATGGGTTCATCCGGAGGCTGTTTGTTAAAATTCCTTCTGAAAGAAAAACAGCCGTTTTAGCTGAAATGGTTTCGCTGGTTGAACATCAGCTTGCCTTTTTTGACGAACAGCGACAGGAGCTGAGTTTTCACCATTACATTTTGGATGAAGTGAAGGAACTGGATTTACCGATTCTACTGGAATACCATGTCAGCCATATTTTTCCGAAGGAAACCGGTTTAAATGAGTTTGAATCGATTCAGCTCAATGATGAAAGGGAAGTTGTGGTGGAGCGTCGTCCGGCGGCTTTGCCCATTGAGCTGGATGCAGAGCAACTGGCACTGCTCGAACAGTTCATCGAAGGAGATGTGGCCTATGAGGAATCGTACGACGAAGCGATTCAGCAAATGATGACCCACGAACTGATTCCCGAAGGCCTGGCTGACTATTATTAGCAAGAGCCGATCAAGCAGTTGAGACCGCTTGATCGATTAAATGACCCGTATCAAATCCTCTTTGGGTTCGGTTAAACGACCAAAAACTGTGGTGTTGAGCTCATTTTCTGCCAGAATCGCTGTCACTTGAGCAAGCGAGTCAGATTCAACAGCCAGGAGTAATCCTCCGCTGGTTTGCGCGTCGCACAAAAGCAGTTTGTCGCTTTCGTTTTTCAACTTAATTTTCGTTCCGTAGCTGTCCCAGTTACGGTGCGTTCCACCGGGAATACAGCCCAGGTCAATGTATTCCTGCACCGCGGCAAAGCGCGGTACTTTGTCCAGTTCAATCTCGGCCGAAAGGCGGCTGCCTTCGCACAACTCGGTTAAATGGCCCAAAAGCCCAAATCCGGTCACATCGGTCATGGCTTTCACACCCGGAATGGCTGCCAGGTCCAATCCAACCTTATTTAATTTCATCATCGATTCGGGTGCCAGGTGGCTGTGTTCGGCTTTCAATTTGCCATTTTTTTGAGCGGTTGAAAGAATCCCTACGCCCAGTGGTTTGGTGAGCAATAAAACACATCCTTCGGTAGCGGTGTCGTTTCGCTTCAACTGGCTAAGGGCAACCTGCCCCGTTACAGCAAGTCCGAAAATAGGCTCCGGACTGTCGATACTGTGGCCACCGGCCAGCGGAATACCCGCTTCCATGCAGGTTTCACGTCCGCCTTCAAGCACCTGTTGCGCAATTTCAGGGGCCAGCTTGTTCACCGGCCAACCCAGAATGGCAATGGCCAGCAGCGGTTTTCCGCCCATGGCGTACACATCACTGATGGCGTTGGCAGCGGCAATTTTTCCAAATGTGAAAGGATCGTCAACAATGGGCATAAAAAAGTCGGTGGTACTGATGATGGCTGTTCCGTCTTGCATGTCGTACACGGCAGCGTCATCGCGGCTGTCGTTGCCAACCAGCAAATTTGGGCTTTCAAAAGAGGCCAGACTGGTTTGAAGGATCGAACTGAGTACTTTGGGCGATATTTTGCAGCCACAGCCAGCGCCGTGACTATATTGTGTGAGTTTGATGCTGTTCATGTGTTTCAACAAATTTGATGATTGATTGGGCATTTTTTTGATGGTTCATATCTTCCAGCTGAATTCTGAATACCAGCTCCGGATCACGATTTTCTACCCCGCGCGTGTAGGCTTTGTCGTAATATTGAAGGGCCAGTAAAGCCACTTCGTAATAGTTGTTTTCTTTTAGAAGTTGATGGGCAAGCTGCACATTTTGGCCACCCAGCCGCTTGGCAATGCCGTTGATGGCCCAGGCCAATTGGTCGTTTCCAAACGAAGCATATTCACCAACCAGGTGTTTGGCCCGCTGTTCTTTAGGAATTTGAATGAAGTAAACGATTTGTTGGCGTATTTGGAGAAAGAGCGGCATCGGAATTTTTACCTGGCCGATGTTGTGGCTTTCATCCTCAAGCCAGATCGGTTCCTGCAGATCCAAATGGAGAAATTCTTCAAAAAGCGTGTTCTCAAACTGCTCTACCGTGGGTTGTGCCAACTCGCCAATGGAGCCAAAAGCCGATCCTTTGTGGTGGGCAATGGCTTCCATGTCAACTACTTGATGGCCCAGTTTCTTTAGTATTTTCAGAATATAGGTTTTTCCGCTTCCGGTGTAGCCACCCAAAATTCGCAATTGGAAAGGCTGTTCGAAGAAATTGAGCACATGATTCCGGAAAGCCTTGTAGCCTCCGCTGATCACATAAACTTCCTGAAAACCATTTTGCTGAAGGTGTTCCGCAAAAGCGTGACTGCGCATTCCCCCGCGCCAGCAATGGACTGCAACAGCTGATTTTCCGGCTACTTTCCGGCTTTCAGCAATAAACCAGTCCAACTTGGGATTGACATACCGATACCCCAGCTCAACCGCTTTTTCTTTCGACTGCTGCACATAAACCGTCCCCACGTGCGCCCGCTCCTCGTTTGAAAACAAGGGAATATTGGTTGCTCCCGGAATGTGGCCTTTCTCAAACTCGCCGGGCGAACGCACATCAATTAACGGTAGCCCGTGAGGCTGTGTATAAAAGTTATCGATGCTGATTTCGGTAATCATGGCTGCAAAAGTAGCAGATTTTCGATGAGGAAGGAAATTGAAAGGTGAAATCCACCCGCGAGTTTCCAGCGGTGATGTTTGTCATCTGGTGGAAACTTTTCAAAAATGATTTTAAAGGTTTTTTAGCCAGATGTTACGGAACTCCACTTTCATGGGTGGCCCAACATGCACCTGAACGCCAATCATCCCTTGCAACTTTCGGTTTTTTGAGTCGTTGTCTGTCACATCGCTCATCAGAACCCCGTTCACGTAATGTTTCATGCGGTTACCGTCCACAACCAGGTGGCACAAGTTCCAGTCGCCAGATTTAATATTGGCATTTAATTCGGCCGCATGTCCGAGCGATCCGGTTACTTCTGCCTTTGTCCAGGCATTGTTTTCAATGAACGTGCTTAGCGGTTCGTTCCAAAGTGAATCTTCCAACTCGTTTAATACCACTATCTGACCACGATACGCCAAGGTTGTCCGTCCGCGTTCTTCGTAGTTTTGGCCTGTGTAGCGGTTTGTGCCATCCAAATCGAACTGGTAACCGCGCAAAGCAAACGGAACGCCTTCCACTTTTTCGCTTCGATAGTTGATGCCGCTGTTTCCCCGCTCGCTGATTCGATATTCCAGCTTTAATTCAAAATTTTCAGGCGATCCTCCCTGCCAAATAATAAAAGTGTTGCGATCCAGAATGGTCGACGGTGTAATTTCGCCAACCAAATGACCATCTTCAACCCGCCAATAGGTTGAGTCTCCGTGCCAGCCGTCCAATGTCTTGCCATTGAAAATGGACGTAAAACCTTCAGCTGCTGTTTGTTCTTTTTCTTTTTGATTTTTGCACGAAATCGCGGTGGCAATGACTAAAATAAGCAGAAAGAGTTTGGTCAATATTTGCTTTTTGAAATTCATAACAGTGTGGTTTTTGATGGATGACTATCCTTGCGAATCAATTTTTTGTGGTTCTAATTTACCACTAATTGCAAAGTTCGCGGCTTTATTCTGAAATTCTTTTCGTGGAAATCATTTGCTATTTGACCTGATTTTAACTCAAAGCACCCAGATTCTTGATATTTATCAGTTTTGACACTACATTTGCAGCAAATCATCAATAAATCCTGCTTTTTCAGGAATGATTAAAATGAAGCCGGAAGCTCGTGCCGGCATAAATGACAAAAATGGAACAAGTGAACAAACATAGCAGCACCCTTTTCCTGTTGAGCTTTCGGTATTTTTCGAACAGCTGCATGCGCTAGCCGGCGCAAAAAAAAAATTCCCTCTGCAACCTCCTCTTTTTTAGTAGTCGAATGAATCCTGTATTCAGGATTTAAACCTTTGAAATACAAACAACAGTATTCAAATAATCGTAAAAAAAGCATGCTATTCGAAACCAAAACATACCGCAACAGTTTATCCAACGAGCGTTTTCAGTCCTTTGTCATTCAGCACGAAACCGCTGATTTGTGGATTGGTATTGACCCCGGGTCTTTTCAGAAAGAAATGGCCGATATCGCTTTGGCCACGCTGAAGTCTGTTTTGGATGAGCTGGAAGTTTATGCTGCGTCAAATCCCTTCTTCAAAAAAAGCCTGAAACCCTGTTCGGTTCAAGACGATGCACCAGCTATAATCAGACAACTGGCTGTTGCCGGAGAAAAGGCGGGTGTTGGACCAATGGCCGCAGTTGGTGGTTTGCTCAGCGAAACCGTTGGTCGAGCACTGCTGGAAAACTTTTCCATTGGTGAGTTGGTTGTTGAGAACGGCGGAAATTTGTTTGTCAAGCTTCAAGAGCCTTTGGTCATGAGTATTTTTGCAGGCGAGTCACCCTTGTCGGGCATGGCCGGGCTGGAAATTTTGCCGGAACAAACACCGCTGGGAGTTGGTACTTTCACGCAGGCAGACAGCTCGCCGATGAACTTTGGAAAAGCTGATGCGGTGATGATTTGCTGCAAGGAAGCGGCGCTTGCCGATGCCTTGACCACCGGCTTTGGCAACCGGATTAAGAAAGCGGCCGATGTGGAAAACGTGCTAAATCGAACAGAGCATGTTCCGGAGATCCTGGCTGCCGTCTTGGTTTGCGATGACCAGATTGGCATTCGCGGTGAGTTCGAATTGAAGATATTAGGCTGAAATAAAAGTTATTCGATGACTTCGAGTCTTCGGATCACTTTAAAAAAACAGATAAAAATGATACAGAAAAAAGATATACGCGAAGAGTTGAAAAGCAGGGTGTTGGTGCTGGACGGCGCCATGGGAACTATGATTCAGCAGTACCGCTTGACGGAAGAAGATTTCAGAAATGAAGAAATGACGGAGATGACGAATGAGTTGTTTGGCAACAACGATTTTCTTTCGTTGACCCGGCCGGATATCATTCGGGAGATTCACGCCGCCTTTTTGGATGCCGGGTCGGATATTCTGGAAACCAACACCTTTAACGCCAACCGCATTTCGCAAGCCGATTACCACACCGAAAAATGGGTTTATGCCATGAACAAGGCATCGGCCGAACTGGCGCGTGAGGTAGCTGATGATTTTACGCAAAAAGATCCGGACAAACCGCGCTACGTAGCGGGTGCGCTGGGGCCAACCAATAAGACCTTGTCACTTTCGCCCGATGTGAATGATCCGGGATTTCGTGCGGCTACCTTCGATAGCGTGAAGGAGGCCTACCGCGAACAAATTGAAGGTTTGCTCGATGGTGGCGTGGACCTGCTGCTGGTAGAAACCATCTTCGACACCCTGAATGCCAAGGCCGCTTTGTTTGCCGTTGAAGAGGAACTGGAAAAACGTGGCATCCGTTTGCCGGTGATGGTTTCGGGCACAATTACCGATGCCAGCGGGCGAACGTTATCGGGCCAAACGGTGGAAGCTTTTTTGAATTCGATGCGTCATATTGATTTGCTGAGCATCGGGTTGAACTGCTCGTTGGGCGCCAAAGATATGCGCCCTTATTTGGAAGAAATGGCGAAAAAAGCCCCATTCTACATCAGTGCTTATCCGAATGCAGGTTTACCCAACCAGTTTGGCGAGTACGACGAGACGCCGGAAGAAATGGCCGAGCAGGTGAAAGATTTCCTGGATAACCATTTTGTGAATATCATCGGTGGCTGTTGTGGAACTACGCCCGACCACATTCGGAAGTTTGCCGGAATTGCGGCTGCCTCCGAACCGCATATCAAGCAAAAAAACGACGAACTTACGCGTTTCAGCGGGCTGGAGCCGGTGACGATCACACCCGAAACCAATTTTGTCAACATTGGCGAGCGATGTAACGTGTCGGGCTCGCGCAAATTTGCCCGCCTCATTCGCGAAGAAAAATACGAGGAGGCCTTGGCTGTTGCCCGCGATCAGGTTGAAAATGGTGCCCAAATTATTGATGTGAATTTGGATGATGCCATGCTCGACGCCAAAAAAGAGATGGTTCGGTTCCTGAACCTGTTGATGGCCGAACCCGACATTGCCAAGCTGCCCGTGATGGTCGATTCGTCGAAATGGGAAGTGCTGGAAGCTGGCTTGAAATGCCTGCAAGGAAAAGCGATTGTGAACTCCATCAGCATGAAAGAAGGCGAGGAGCAATTTCTGGAACAGGCCAGTAGAATTAAGCGTTATGGAGCTGCGGTCGTGGTCATGGCTTTTGATGAAAAAGGGCAGGCCGACAACTTCCAACGGCGCATCGAAATTTGCGAACGGGCCTACAAACTGCTCACGGAGAAAATTGGATTTCCAGCGGAAGATATCATTTTCGACCCCAATATTCTGACCATTGGAACCGGCATGGAAGAGCACAACAACTACGCCGTCGATTTCATTGAGGCGATCCGCTGGATCAAAGCCAACCTGCCGCACGCCAAAACCAGTGGTGGAGTGAGCAACGTGTCATTTTCGTTCCGTGGAAATGATTTGGTGCGCGAGGCCATCCATTCGGTGTTCCTGTTTCATGCCATCAAAGCGGGGCTGGACATGGGAATTGTGAACCCCGGCATGTTGCAGATTTACGATGAGATTCCGAAAGATTTGCTAGAACGGGTGGAGGATTTGGTGATGAACCGCCGTCCGGATGCGACCGAGCGTTTGCTGGAATTTGCTCAGGATTTAAAGGCCGATCCCAACAAAGTGGTCCGGAAAGATGAGTGGCGCGAACTGCCGCTTGAAAAACGGCTGGAACATGCGCTGGTAAAAGGAATTCCGGATTATGTGGAAATTGATTTGGCCGAAGCCTTACCGAAATACCAACCCGCGCTCACCATCATTGAAGGCCCGCTGATGGATGGTATGAACGTGGTGGGCGACTTGTTCGGCTCTGGAAAAATGTTCCTCCCGCAGGTCATTAAGTCGGCCCGGGTGATGAAAAAGGCGGTGGCGTTTTTGCTGCCCTACATCGAAAAAGACAAGGAAAAGTTCAAGGAACAGCGTTCGGAACAAAAGAAAGTGCTGATGGCCACCGTGAAAGGCGATGTGCACGATATTGGTAAAAACATTGTGGGCGTGGTGCTGGCCTGTAACAACTACGAAGTGATTGACCTGGGCGTGATGGTTCCAACAGAAAAGATTCTGGAAACAGCAAAAAAAGAACAGGTTGATATCATCGGTTTGAGTGGACTGATCACGCCATCGCTGGAAATTATGGCCAGCGTGGCTTCCGAAATGGAACGTCAGAACTTCCATTTGCCGCTGTTGATTGGTGGGGCAACGACCTCGAAAATACATACAGCCGTTAAAATTGAGCCCAATTATTCACACCCGGTAATTCATGTGAAAGATGCCAGCCGGACGGTGAATGTGGTGGCTAACCTGGTGGCCAACAATAAGGAATACATTCAGTCGGTGAAAGATGAATACGCGAAGATCCGCGAGTTTCACGGGCAAAAGAAGCAGAAGGAATACCTGACGCTGGAACAGGCCCGTGCCAATAAATTTCAGATTGATTGGGATCGGGACGAGATTTACAAACCCAAACAAACCGGCATTTTCGAGTTGATTGATTACCCGATTGAAGAACTTCGGAAATATATCGACTGGAACTTTTTCTTCTTCGTTTGGGAACTGAAAGGCCGATTCCCAGATATTCTGGAAGACGAGCGCCAGGGAGAACAAGCGCGGAAAGTGTATGAAGATGCCCAGAAACTGTTGGATGAAATCGTTGAAAAGAAGATGATCCAGGCCAATGGCATTTACGGCATCTGGCCGGCGCATGCTGATGGCGACGATATTGTGTTGTTTGATGATGAGGCCCGCCAAAATGAATTGGGCCGCTTTTATCACCTGCGGCAGCAGGAGAAGAAACGCGAAGGTTCGCCCAACTTTTGCCTGGCCGATTTTGTGGCGCCAAAGGAAATCAACAAAACAGACTACTGCGGGGCTTTTGCCGTGACAGCCGGAATTGGCATTGAAAAGTGGATGGCTGAATACAAAGCCGACCACGACGACTACAAAGCCATTATGCTAGAAGCCGTTGCCGACCGCTTGTCGGAAGCATTTGCCGAATTGCTACACGAAAAATTGCGTCAGGAATACTGGGCTTATGCGCCCGACGAAAACCTGAGCTGGGACGACATTCTGAAAGTAAAATACCAGGGGATCCGCCCGGCGATGGGCTATCCGGCTTGCCCCGAGCATCACGAAAAGCGAAATCTGTTCGATGTGTTGGGCGCCGAGAAAATAGGCATTACACTGACCGAGCACTTTGCCATGTATCCGACGGCAGCGGTTTGCGGGCAGTTTTTTGCCCATCCGGAGTCGCGCTATTTCAGCTTGGAAAAGATTGGAAAAGATCAGGTAGAAGATTACGCACGCCGCAAGGGAGTGACTGTTGATGTGGTGGAACAATTCCTGCCGGTCAACCTGAACTATAAAGGGGTGTAAGCAAGACGAGCGCCGTCATTGCGAGGAGGTACGACGAAGCAATCTGCCAGAATCCGTCAAACAGATTGCTTCGCTTCACTCGCAACGACGAACAGAAATTAAATGATAACGAAGAATTGCTTCGGCAAAATATGGAAAATCTAAACTTGGACTTTAGAATTTCAATGTTTTGTGAATGAAAAACGATATTTTGAGCCCACAGAAATTAAATGATAATGAAGAATTCGCCGCGAAAAATTTTAATTGCTTTTGTTTTAGGAATGGTCCTTATGTTTGTATTGGATATGGTGTTTCATTTCAATAATTCGGTTGAAAAGCAGATGGAACGCGAAGCCAATAAGGCCCAAAAGAAAATAGAAAACATTTTTAAATAATAGGAGTAAGTGAGCGGATGGCTCACCACTCGAAATGCACGATTCGACCATGAAAGTAATTGACATCATCAACAACAGCGATAAAACGGTTTTTTCGTTTGAATTGCTTCCCCCATTGAAGGGGAATGATGCTGGTAATATTTATCGGACCATTGAAAGTTTGATCGACTTCGATCCCAAGTATATCAACATTACGACTCACCGCGATGAGATGGTTTTTAAGGAGCTTCCTGATGGAACCATTGAAAAGCGGACCGTGCGAAAACGCCCGGGAACGGTGGCCATTGCAGCGGCTATTCAGCACAAATATGGTATTCCGGTGGTACCCCACATTTTGTGTGGCGGCTTTTCTAAGAGCGAAACCGAACACGTGCTGATCGACCTCAATTTTATGGGAATCAGCAATGTGCTGGCTTTACGGGGCGATGGCCTGAAAACCGATAACATGTTCCGGCCCAACCCTGATGGGCATGCCAATGCCAACCAGTTGGTGGAGCAGATTGTCAACCTGCGCGAAGGAAAGTACCTGGAACCCGACCTGAAAAACAACGCACCGCTTGATTTTTGTATTGGCGTGGCTGGTTATCCGGAGAAGCATTTTGAATGTCCCAATTTCGATACCGACATGATCTACCTGAAACAAAAGGTGGATGCCGGCGCCGATTACATTGTCACCCAAATGTTTTTCAACAACGAGGTGTACTACAATTTTGTGGACAAATGCCGGGCTGCCGGAATTACCGTGCCCATTATCCCCGGAATTAAACCCATCAACCTGAAAAACCAGCTGACGGTTTTGCCCAAGATTTTCAGTATCGACCTGCCGCAGGAACTGGCCACCGAACTGGCCAAATGCAAGGACGACCAGGAAGCCAAAGTGGTGGGAACGGAATGGGCCATTTACCAGTCGAAAGACCTGGTAGCCCACAACGTACCCAGCTTGCACATGTATACCTACGGCGTGTCCGATAATGCCCGTAAGATTGTGAAGGCCGTGTTTTAGAAGGGGAAAATAATAGAAGCAACAATACAGGAATCCGGTCTTTTGGGCCGGATTTTTTGTTTTAAATCGAAGCAATTCGTTTTAGAATCTCACTTGCTATTTCGTACGGTGGAATTGTACTTGAAAGCTTTGATAGTATCAAATGTGCCGATCAATTTCGACTTGAGAGGCCCGTCAAGATTAATCCCAGCCTCTCGAGTAGTTAGAAACAAGTGTGTTGAGCCGGTCTGTTGTTAAGGTGATTTCAATGTCCCTGTTTTCTGAATTCATGAACTTGAAATGGATGGTATCCTTTCTAAGTTCGGACGTCCATTCTCCTTTTATCAATTCGCATTGAGATAATGAATCCATCATGATTGTATTAACCTCTTTTAGGACATATCCTTGTTTAATGCCGTTTATTTCAGCAGTCGAATTTGGTCTGATTTTATGTACCACGAAGCGGTTGTTTTGGTGGGTTAAATGCATGCCAAATGGGGGAGCAAGGCTAATTGGTTCCTTGCTGTAGGGCTGAAAGTAGAATCGTCTATTTTTATAATCGAGGGTAATAATTCCTAAATTGAGAAAAGGAGCTCCGGCAACTGATTTTACACCGCCACTAAAGGTTGTGGCTGGGCAATGGGCGATTTTTGTTCCTATGAACTGTATGGTGTCCAGTTCAAGCTGAAAGTTGACAGAGTCTTTCTGTTTACCAAATACTCCGGCCCTATTTGCTGTTTGATCAAGGGTGTCAACGATGTAATTGTGGGCCAGAATACCTGCTTCCAATAGCTGGGTAAGCGTAGACATCCGCATTCGATAGAAATCGTTGTTGGATCCGGTATCGAACATGACTTGTTCAGCAGCTTTTTCCCCGGGAAAGTAAATATAAATCAAAGGTGTGTTTTGCTTCTCCGATAAGAAATCGAAATTGGAAGCCTGATGCTCCTCAAGGTCGATGTTTTCTATTGAACTTGAGATTCGAATCATCTGGTTTTTAATATCAATTTGTAAGACTTTTTCAGTGAAAAAATCACTACCCAGGTAGCCATCAATCTCCCGATTGCAAGGCTTGAAGCTCTGGATTGGCCTGGTAATCGACGCTTTGATGTTTTCGTACTTTGTGTTACCCAATGTAAGCTCTGGAATGATGGTCGTTGGAATCTTCCTCGAATTCCCGTAGTAATCAAGAGCACTTATTGAATCGTTAGATATCTCAAGCTTCAACTCCTTGCTCAAATCTGGAGAAATGAATGTGGGTGAACCAGTGTCAAGCAGGAAATTCCGAACTTTTCCGCCAATGTTAACCGGAACAAGAATGGAGTTTGAATAAACTGCTACTTCTATTTCTTGAACTTGGTTGTTGCTGAAGTAATTCTGCCATTTGGCTTTCGAATCAGGATGGCAACAGAGCATCGGCAATAATAAGAGCAAGCTGATGAATTTTCTCATGGGTTCCATTTGAATAATCAATATTCGAGCAGCGACTTGATGGCTTGATAGTAGCTCCTGCCGCTGGTAATTTTGCTTTGGCTGTAATCATCGATGATGAGCACAAAGCGATTGTTAAAATGCTTCCTGATTTCCTTCAGCAGGTTTTTATTGACGAGGTACGACTTGTGTACCCGGATAAAATAGGCGGGGAGTTTATCTTCCATTTTCTTTAAACTCGAATCCAAAATATACGATTTAGCGTGTTTGGTAACGATGGTAACGTATTTTTCATCGGCCTGAAAATAAGAAACTTCGTCCAGCCTAACAAAAATAACGCGGTCGCCTACTTTTACCGGAATCGAAGTGGTTTCATTTCTGGTGTACTCCAGGTTGAATTGTGCAATGAGTTTGTTCAAGTCAATTTCCGCACTGTTTTCGTTCAGCTGGTCTAGTTTGGCAATGGTTTTGGCAAACCGATCCTTCGTGAGTGGTTTTACCAAATAGTCGATGCAATTGGTGTCGAAAGCCTGCAAGGCGAATTCGTCATAAGCGGTGCAAAAAATGATCTTGGGCAGGTAGTCGAGTTTTTTCAGGACATCAAATCCACTGATTTCGGGCATTTGTATATCCAGAAAAATAAACTCCGGCCTCATTCTGTTAATTTTTTCAATGGCTTCTTCGCCATCTTCGGCTTCGCCAATCAGTTCAAACTTTTCAGGATATTCTGAAATCATGGATTTTAAACGCACGCGTGCCAAAGGTTCGTCGTCAACGACAATTGTTTTATAGGGTTGATTGGTTTTCACGATTAAAACTGATTTTTCAGTAGCATATTAAAGTTCTTGTTCGCGCCGTTTTCCCAGTTGATAACGGCGTCATCGCCATAAATAATAGCCAGTTTGTCGTGCAGGTTTTGCAGCCCGTAGCCGCTTACCGGCTCTTTGGGGAAATCAGGTCCGTTGTCATAAATCGAAATCGATAGCGCCTTTTCAAGTCGTTTGACTTCCACGACAATCTTACCTGATTCTTTTATTTTTGAAAGCCCGTGTTTCACCGCATTTTCTACCAGTGGCTGAATCAGGAACTTGGGGATTTGTTTTTCCTGCGTACTTTCATCTGCATTGATCTCGTACTCGAGTTTACTGCCAAAACGTGTTTTTTCTATTTCGAGGTATTTTGTTACCATCTCCAGTTCTTCGGCAATGCTTACATAGGTTTTGTTTTCCTTGTTGATAGAGTACCTGAAAAGTTCGGAAAGTCCGGTGGCCATACTTTCAGTTCTATCGGCGTCGATGTGCGCCAGGCTCGCAATGGAATTCAGCGAATTGTATAAAAAGTGCGGGTTGATCCGCGAATGCAGCGCATTTAGTTCAGCCTGGTTTTTCAGCGCTTTCATTTTGGCAATTTCCACGTCTTTTTGGTTCACCATGCTTTGTATGCGATAGTTGATCACGTTGTATAAAACCCGCAAAATGCCTATAATCGCTATGTCTATTAATGTTGTAAGTCTTAAATGATCAGTCAAATTAACTGGGAGTCCCTGCGCTTGGGTAGTTGACAACAGGAAAGGAATTGAAAGTAAAAAGTAACTTAAGATGATAAACAAAGATGTAGAGATAAATACAAGAATTTGCTGCTGATAGAAATTGTCTATTCTTTTTAAAAACAGTCTGTCAGAATAATAAATAAGAATTAGAACTGGAACACCGTAAAAAATGACTTCTGCAGCGTTGCTGAAAAAATGATAGTAACCACTCATGAATTGAAAAAGTGGAATCTGGTATGCCAGCGTATAAAACCAGTAGATGATTGAAATACCAAGCAAAACGATCAATCCTCGTTTCAGATAATTCCAAAGACTTAGTTTTGAAGATGAGATAGGTTTTCTCGACAGTAAGAACAGAAATCCAAGTACAACTAAAACGATTGTAATTAGTATCGATATCTTCTTTACCCACCCTTCAAATCGGAGGTTCAGATAATACAGGTAGCCGAATTTTTTAACGGTATTCTTTCGCAGTTGTGTATAAAAATCCTTGGAATACAGCTTTTTTAACAGTTCCCGGTCTATTTCGGTGAAGCGTTTAGCTTCTTCAAAAGAAGAAGTGTCGAAGAATCCAAAATACTTTGTTGAACCGTACCTGGGTTCAAATGTTTTCGTAAGGTTTGTGATGATATTGTACTGAAAGAACTTATATTTTTCAGTATAATAGGGAGAATCTTCGAGAGGCATTACTTGAATCTCAACCTCGCGCATTTCATTTTCTGGGGAGTAAAAAGATCTGGAACCAACACCAGTTTTTGGATCGGTTATGTTGATAATGAAATTACCGTTTGAGTCAACGAGTTTTACTTCTACGCTTTCAATTAGCTTGTTTAGTTCCAAAATAATTCCATTGACTATGGAAGAATCCTCTTTTGTTGCTTCTCCTCCCAGTTCAATTCGAATATCCTCTTGAAACCGGAATGCTTTTGAATTTGTACCATTAAATAGCCTTTCCCGAATTGTATTCCAGGTGGTTTCTTCCCAGGGTTCTTCATTTTGCGCAAGTGATGTACTGAACGATGTTAAAGCAAGGAGCACGATAAATAACAACTGTTTCATAATGGTGTGGTTTTAGTTTTAGCACAAATAAACAGTGTTATCATGGGGTAATTTAGTTTTTTCCGACGAAGTGTTGAATTTAGGGAATATTCTGTTTTCGGTGGTGTTTTTAATCAGTAAGATTTACGGCAAGTGATACCCCCGGTTTAGGTTTTTTTGTTTAAGACTACGATACCGGTACGGTTCCATGTGCTGGTAAGCCCGAAAAAACTGCGAAAAGCTGCTAGCCGAAAGGCCCATGAGCTTTCCGATGTCTTTAAACGACAGTTTCGTATGTTCCAGTAAGTCGCAGGCTGCCAGACGCAAATATTCGTTTATCCAGTCGAGCGCACCGATGCCCGACATGCACCGGATGGCGCCTTCGAACTTTCGCGGGTCGGCTCCCAGCATCAAGGCATACTGCTTTGCCGTTAGTTTCCCGTGTGTACGAATCAGGTCGGCAAACAAATCCATGTAACTGTTGCCACTGGGTTTGTTTTCGAGGAGTACTTCTGAAAGCGTCGCATGTTCTTTGCTAAAGGTTTCGGCCAGGCCCGGGTAGACCATGTCCGGGCGAATGGGAGGGTATTCCAGGGTCGTCATATGGGTGAGTGGGTTAATTTTTCGAAGCAAATTACAAACTTTTTTTAGGAATCTCAACAGTTGCTTAAAATCAAAAAATGTACATTTTAGGAAAATGTAAAAATGGATAAAAAAACTAAACCTACATTTCATGAAGAAGTACATGCTGATTAAAAAACTAAACGTACACTTTAGGAGAAAGTACATGGTGATTAAAAAACTAAATCTACACTTTAGGAAAACGTGAGTTTTGATTAAAAAATCAAATACACACTTTAGGAATCTGTAAATTTTCTTAAAATCTGGATGCGTTTATCCGGAGCACTTGAAACTTTTTATGAATTTTGCATCGTGAAATGATAGCCGGATGATCGTTTGGATAGCGGGAAGCGGTGTGGTTGCTCAGCCTATGTCCGTTCAGGGGCCTAGAATCAGCATCCATTCGGGACGAGATATGGCACGGGGTGCTGCACTAGTTATCTTCCAATCGTTTAATCATTCTTTTCATTTCTGCTATTTCCCTTTCTTGAGCTTTGATAATTTCTTCCGCTAATTGCTTTACTTCCGGGTCTTTCAAGTCTGCCCTGTTACTTGTCAGAATGGCGATGGAATGGTGTGGTATCATCGCTTTCATCCATTTGACATCTTCAATCGGGAGTTGCTGTCTTACCAGAAAAGTTGAAAACCCCATAAGCAAAATACTTCCGACGACAATGGCCAGGTTCTTTTTCTTATTCTTGTACATGTTTTTCATAAACAAGAACATGATAATGGCCATACCGCTTATTCCAATGAAGGTCATATACACTCGGGTCCAACTAAAGAAAATGTGGCTGAATTCATAAGTATTGAAGTACATGGTCAGGTACATCGAAATTGCTGAACCTGTCAGCATCAGAATGAATTTCGTGTAATTTGAATTTTTCATCTTGTTTTTATTTTGGTTCTGGAAGTTCGAACGCGACACATTGGACATGCTATTGCTGGCGTCTGTGCGCTGATTCCTGTAACAAATGGATTCTTGATGAAGTTTAATGACTTGCTGATTGCAAAGGCGTTCGGGTTTGTTTTGGGCTCTTCGGTATTGTTGGCGCGAGGTTTTGCTGCGCCAGGCGTGGCTGGCTAACGCATCACAAGCCTGAACTGTCCGCGGCTTGGTTTTATTTTTCCAAAATGCCTACCTTTCAGCCTCAAAATCCAACGAAAATGAACCTGCCCAACATTACCCATACCAATGTCGATGTTTTTCTGAACCGCGAGGACATCATTCTCGATACCATTGCCCAAATCATGAAGGACTTTGGCATGTTCGGCGTTGAAATTCACTTTTCGGGACACATTGACGATGCTTACCATGAGCTGCACCAGCAGTTGGTCGGGCAGATTGATTCCTTGCTGATTCACAATTCGGACCTGCTGATGTCGATTCTGTACCAGGTTGATATTTCGGACCGCGATATTGCCCGCACACAGGCTGATTTTCCGCGCTACAATCAAGTGGAGGTGATTGCTCATCAGATTATCTTCCGTGACCTGAAAAAGGTCTTATTCCGGCGTTATTTCAGTGCTCAAGGATAGGGACTAAAAAAGCCGGACACTTGGCCCGGCTTTCTGTATTCGTTGTTCGCTATTTTTTACTTTTTGCTCAACTCCACAAAATCGCGTTGCGACTTGATCAGGTTAATGGAATGCAGAATCAGGTTTTTGGTTTCCTTAATGACGTTGAAGTACAGCAAGGAATTTCGCGTACTCACATCTTTGGCCTTGATTCGTTTAATCTGTTTTTTCTCCAGTTGGGTCAGTTTGTCGGTCAGCGCTTCTTTCTGGGCCAACATTTCGTCGAACTTCTCGTATTGGTTTTCCTTCACCAGGTGCAGGGCCAGGTTGAAAAACTCATCCACATGGTTAATCAGGTCGGTCATTTCTTCCAACTGCACCTCAATGAATGGTTTGTGGTTATTGTTCAGGTGCTTGTACAGTGGTTCGATCAGGAATTTCAGCGAGTGCGAAACTTCACGCTGGTAATCTACAATTTGCACGTAGCAGTGGCCACTTTCCATCGATTCCTGTTGTAAGGTCTGAATGGTAGGGAACACCTTGTCTTTCGCCTTTTTCACCTTCTTCTGGAATTTTTTGATCAACTCCATCGATTCTTTCAAATGTGCCCGGTCTTCTTTGATAAAGCTGTCAATACTCACCGAAAAAATCTGGTTGGCATTCATTACCGTGTTAAACACCTGCTTTTTGGTTTTTTCAATGATTTTATCCGACAGATCAACTTCTTCGGCTTCCTCTTCTTCGTTCTCTTGAGCCCGTTTTTTGAAAAGCAGATAGGTCCTGGCCACCATGACAATAGCCACAGCAACAAAAACAAAAATCATAAATTGGCCGCTGATGGAAATAACCCAGGCAATGAAAGCAGCCACGCTGAAGGCAACCAGCGCCGTCATAAACCAGCCACCAATGACTGTGAAAACACCCGATATCCGGTACACGGCGCTTTCGCGATCCCAGGCCCGGTCGGCCAGTGAGGTTCCCATAGCCACCATAAAGGTCACGTAGGTGGTGGAGAGCGGTAGCTTGTAAGAGGTTCCAATTGAAATGAGAATACCTGCAACCACCAAATTCACCGAAGCTCTGATTTTATCGAAAGCCGGGCGATCTTTGTCGCTAAATTGCTCTTCTTTATTGGGTTCAAAGCGTTTGTCGAGGCTGTTGATGACGACTGCAGGAAGAACTTTTCGCAAACCTTTATTCACCGAGATGGTGGTACGCACCATTGAGCGTGAAAACACAGAAGAGGCAAAGCGTTCTTCACCTTCGCTTTGGCGCGAAAGATCGACCGAGGTAGCCACCACCGATTGCGCTTTGCGGGAGGTGATTAAGGTGATGATCATGATAAATCCAGCAATGGCCAACATATAAGTTGGTGTGGCAACGGGGCCGGTCAACATGCCCATTTCAAAGGTTTCGGGCGAGGTGGCTCCGGCAGCAACCCAGGCTTTAAATGAAGAAAATCCGGCCAGCGGAACGCCGATAAAGTTCACCAGATCGTTTCCGGCAAAGGCCATGGCCAACCCAAAGGTTCCAACCAATACAATCATTTTGGGAATATCAATCTTGAAAACCCAGTACAACAATTGCAGAAGGATGGTCCAGCCAACAAAACTGATCAGAAGAATATTTGTCATGTTGACATTTAGGTATTCAACAGTGGCTTCCGACATAAAGGAAGCACCTTTGGCCCCTTTAATGATCATGAAATAAGTCATGGCTGCGATGGCTATACCGCCAAATATCGAACCGAAATACTTGAGCGTCCGGTTCGTTTTGAAGGAGAAAATGACACGGGCAATGTATTGAACCAAAGCTCCGACAACAAAAGCCACAATCACCGAAAGCAGGATGCCGGTGATAATAGCCAGGGCCTTTTCGGAGTTAATGTACCGGTGGAGTTCGGCAATCGACTGTCCTGCCTGACTGATTTTAACGATGGAAACAGCCACCGCTGCGCCCAGCAACTCGAATACAATGGAGACTGTTGTTGAGGTAGGCAAGCCGAAGGTGTTAAATAAATCGAGCAGAATAATGTCGGTAATCATTACCGCCATAAAAATGACCATGATCTCCGTAAAGAAGAACATGTCGGGATGAAAAATTCCCTTTCGTGCCACTTCCATCATGCCACTGGAAAAAGTAGCACCCACTAAAACTCCTAAACTAGCAACGGTGAAAATGATCCATTTTGGTGCGGCTTTCGAGCCGATGGCCGAGTTGAGGAAGTTAACAGCATCGTTGCTTACCCCAACTACTAAATCGGAGATGGCCAGTGCAAAAAGCACCACAACAAGAATAAGATAAAATTGTTCCATTTTTTTGCTATAAGATTGACGGGGGCAAAAATAAGGTTAACTAACTTTACACCGCCCCCGGTGCGTTAAATTAAGGTTAACGAACCGTCAATTTACTATTAATGAGGGAACAAGCAAAATTTTATTCTAAATTCGTCGCAAACAAATTTTTATGAAAACATATTCACCACAAAAACTGGCTTTTTATCTCGGACTGTCCTTAACTTCTTTAACGATTCTGTTTGTGGTAGCCTTCTCATTACTAGATTTTTCGTTGTGGGTTTACCTGGCCTTAATCTTGTTTTATTTCGCCATCATCTATTCGCTTATCGTTTATATCATGCGCGAATATGTTGATCACAAGATTGAGCCCCTTTATAAAATTATCCGCAAAATACCGGTCGAAGGGAAGAAACTGAAAAAGCGTGGTGATCAGGTTGACCTGGTTTCTACCGCCCGGCAGGAGGTGGAGGAGTGGGCCAAAAATCAAACCCAGGAAATTACACGTCTGAAAGATCTGGAACGATACCGGAAAGATTTTGTGGGCAATGTTTCGCACGAACTGAAAACACCAATTTTCAATATTCAGGGCTATATTTTAACATTGCTTGAAGGAGGAATTGACGATCCGAAGGTAAATAAGCTGTACCTGAAACGGACGGAAAAAAGCATTGACCGGATGATTTCGATTGTGGAAGATTTGGAGTCTATTACCAAGTTGGAGTCTGGCGAATTAAAGCTGAAATACGAAACCTTCGACTTGGTGAAGCTGGTAGATGATGTGATTGAAATGGAACACATGATGGCGGCCGAGCGCAAAATTCAGCTGTTGTTCGATCGGCCGGAGAAGCCGGTGAAGGTGCATGCCGATAAGAAGCGTATTATGGAAGTGATGACCAACCTGGTGGTGAATGGAATAAAGTATGGCAATCGGAAAGGCTATGTGAAAATCTCGTTTTACGACCTGAAACACAACCTGATGATTGAAGTAGCCGACAACGGTCTGGGAATCGACAGCAAGCATCTGCCCCGTATTTTCGAGCGATTCTACAGGGCCGATAAATCGCGGTCGCGCGAGCAGGGAGGAACTGGCCTGGGGCTTTCCATCGTGAAGCACATCATCGAAGCTCACGAACAAACCATCAATGTTAAGTCTGCGGTTGATGAGGGAACAACTTTCACCTTCACCCTTGAAAAAGCCAAATGAAAGTCGTAATTTTCGTAGGTTTTCAAGTTTAATCGATATTTAATAATCCATTCACGCTATTCTTCTACCTTAGCAGTGGTCAACATTACCAACTATGAGTGATACAAAATACAAGATCTTGCTGGTCGATGACGAAGTCGACATTTTGGAGTTCATCAGTTACAACCTCGAAAAAGAAGGTTACAAAGTTTACACGGCTCAAAATGGTGTCGAGGCCATCAAATTGGCTGAGAAAAAGACACCGGATTTGATCATCCTCGATGTGATGATGCCCGAAATGGACGGCATTGCAGCCTGCGAAGAAATCAGGAAGATTTCATCGCTTCAGAATGTGGTCATTGCCTTTTTAACGGCACGTGGCGAAGATTACTCGCAAATTGCCGGCTTCGAAGCCGGAGCCGATGATTACATCACCAAGCCCATTCGACCGAAAGTGTTGGTGAGTCGTGTCAAGGCCTTGCTGAAACGGACCGGCGGCGGCATTGTCACCGAACAAGCTGTTGAAAATTCAACAACCATTACGATTGGTAATTTGGTGATTGACAAGGAGCGCTACCTGATTAATTCGGAAGGCGTGGAGATGATCCTTCCGCGGAAAGAGTTTGAGCTGCTTTCGTTGCTGGTTTCCAAGCCGGGCAAAGTTTTTACCAGAGAAGAAATTTACTACTCGGTTTGGGGTGATAATGTGGTAGTTGGCGACCGCACCATTGATGTTCACATTCGAAAACTTCGTGAGAAAATAGGTAACGATCACATCAAAACCCTCAAAGGAATTGGCTATAAGTTCGTAGAATAGTCGCTTAATCCCTTATAAACTAAGGGATTTTTTATTTCTTTCCTTACCTTTGGAAAAAAGCACTTTGGAAATGGAATCAAGAAATTTATTGGTATTGGTTATTTTACTTGCTTTGGTAGCTTGTAAATCCAACGAGAAGGAAGAAGATCTTCAGGTTGAAGTTGCCCCTCAGGATACCGTTCAAATTGTTGAAGCGCCTGAGCCTGAACCCGAACCAGTTGTTGAGGTTGATATGGGCGTTAACCTGGAAGACAAATACTTTCTGATTGCCGACACTTACACTGTCAAGGCTTTTGCTGAAAGCTGGAATAAGAAATATCAGCAGAGAGGTTTCAAATCGGCTGTCATTATGCGGAATGAAGATGGTTATTACCGCTTGGCCTTGCAGTCATTCAACGACTTCGATTTGGCAAAGAATGCCCTGGAAGTGCTTCGGCAGGAAGAGGAGCTGAACGATGCCTGGATTATGATCATAGATAAATAATGACCAGGTAGTTGACGGCAAAACCCAGAAAAAATCCGGCGTAAATTTGTACCGGAGTGTGTTTCTCCAAGATTAAACGTGAAGTTCCTACAGCGCCTGCCACAGCAATTAGGCCGGTTAAAAGCAGGGAACTGTTCAGCCCCAAACGAAACGACAACGCCAATATCGCGCCGATCAGTCCACCAATTCCAGCCATGTGGTTGCTGATTTTCCACTTCATCGAAATCAACAGTAACAGAATGATGATGAGGATGGTGGATAGCAGAAAAATCCGGTAGATTGGATAAACCTGCAGCCGGCCGAGATAAAAATAACCCAGGTAAAAATAAATCGCTGTGAAAAGTAATGGAATCACCCGGTCGGTGCTCTTTTCCATTTTCATATTGAAATGCTTGTTGAACGAAAGCAGTCCGAGGCTTAGCAAAGGCATCAGGAACGTACTCATAAACACAATCAGCAAGAGTAGTTTTTTGGCATCGAAGGTGATCATGGAAAAGTAGAAGCCGGAATTCATCAGCAACAAAAACCCATAGGTCGGAATCAGTAGCGGATGAAATATAATTGAACATGTTTGGGCAATACTTTGCTTGATATTCATGCGTTGCTTTTAGAGTTCTTTTCGTAAACGTGCCACCGGAATGCCAAGCTGCTCGCGGTATTTGGCTACCGTTCGCCGGGCAATGGGGTACGATTTTTCTTTCAGAATTTTAGCCAGCCGGTCATCGGTCAGCGGTTTGCGTTTATCTTCATTCCCAATACATTCTTCCAGTATCTTTTTTATTTCCCGTGTCGAAACTTCTTCGCCGGTATCTTTCTGCATCCCCTCCGAAAAGAAATATTTCAGTGGATAAATGCCAAAATGGGTTTGAATGTATTTACTGTTCGAAACCCGCGAAATGGTTGAAATATCCAGCCCGGTGCGGTCGGCAATGTCCTTCAGAATCATTGGGCGGAGTTTGGTTTCGTCGCCTTCCTTGAAATATTCTTTCTGAAATTCAATAATTTCCGACATGGTAACCAGCAAGGTTTGCTGCCGTTGCTTTATGGCATCAATAAACCACTTGGCCGAATCCAGCTTCTGTTTGACAAACTGAACCGCTTCTTTTTGATTTTTGGTGGCATTTTTCCGATTGCTGGTGTAGCCTTTCAGCATGTCCATGTAGGAATTATTCATGCGTAAATCCGGCACATTGCGCTGGTTCAGCGACAAGATCAACTCGCCATCAATGTTGTCCAAAGTAAAGTCAGGTACAATCACCTGGTTCGAGCTATTTTGCGGGTTGTTGACCGAACCGCCCGGTTTGGGGTTGAGTTTCAGAATTTCGTTGAAAGCCTCTTTCAGCTGGTCTTCTGTAATTTCAAATTTATGGAGAATTTTATCGTAGTGCTTTTTGGTGAATTCATCGAAGCTTTGCTGCAGGATTTTTGATGCCAGCAAAGTGGCATCTGTCCCTTTTTTACGTTGAATTTGAAGCAACAAACATTCCTGCAGCGAACGGGCTCCAATACCAGCCGGATCAAACTCCTGAATGACCTCGAGAATTTCTTCCAGCTCCTGTTCGGTTACATTCATGTTGAGGGTGAAAGCCAAATCGTCGCTGATGGACAGTAAATCGCGGCGCAGGTAGCCATCCTCGTCAATGTTTCCGATGATGTATTCGGCCAGCAATTTTTGCTGATCATTCAGATCGGTCAGTCCCAATTGCTCGGTCAGCGACTCGTAAAAGCTTATTCCCGAGCTGTAGGGCATATCGACTTGCTTATCGTCTTTCGAGTAATTGTTGGCGTTTAGCTTATAGGTCGGAATTTCGTCATCATCCATGTAATCTTCCAGCGAGAACTCGTCACTTTCGCTTTCACTGTTCTCGCTCTCATCACTTTGATCAACGGGCTCGTCGTCAATCATCTCAAGAACCGGGTTCTCTTCCAGCTCTTTCTTGATTCGTTGTTCGAGCTGCATAGTAGGAATCTCCAGAAGCTTGATCACCTGAATTTGCTGAGGCGACAGTTTCTGTAGCAGTTTTTGTTGTAAACTTAAGCGTTGAGATGGCATACTATTCTAATTTCTCCAAAGTTAACTTTTCTCGAAATAACAAATATAAGCTTTGTTATCAAAAAGAGGTTGGCTTTTTAGGCCAACCTCTCGTGTTTTTCGTAATATTTAATGATTTTTTGCTTTAAAACTCAGCATTTTTTGGTGTTCTGGGGAAAGCAATCACATCGCGAATGTTGCCCATGCCGGTTACAAACAGGATAAATCGTTCGAATCCGAGGCCAAAACCGGCGTGCGGCACTGTTCCGTAGCGGCGGGTGTCCAGATACCACCACATTTCGTCGGTGGGCACATCCATTTCCTCCATCCGTTTCACCAGCTTGTCGTAGTTCGATTCGCGCTCCGAGCCCCCAATAATTTCGCCAATCTGCGGGAAAAGTACATCCATGGCGGCAACGGTTTTGCCATCGTCGTTTTGCTTCATGTAGAAAGCTTTGATGTCTTTTGGATAATCGATCAGAATGACGGGCTTGTTGAAGTGCTTTTCAACCAGGTAGCGCTCGTGTTCGCTTTGCAAGTCGATGCCCCACTCAACCGGAAACTGGAACTTGCCTTTTTTGTAGGGTTTTGAATTCCGCAGAATTTCAATGGCTTCGGTGTAGGTGCAGCGCACGAAATCGTTCTCCAGCACAAACTGCAATTTCTCAATCAGTTCCATTGATCGTTGATCCTGAGGCTTGTTTTTTTCTTCCTGCTCCAGCCGGTTGCTTAAAAATTTAAGGTCATCCATGCAGTTTTCCAAAGCGTATTTGATCAGGTATTTCAGAAACTCTTCGGCCAAATCCATGTTGTCTTTCAGCTCATAGAAAGCCATTTCGGGCTCAATCATCCAAAATTCCGCCAGGTGGCGCGTGGTGTTTGAGTTTTCGGCGCGAAAGGTGGGGCCAAAAGTGTACACTTCACCCAAAGCAGTGGCTCCGAGTTCGCCTTCGAGCTGACCCGAAACCGTGAGGTTGGTCGGGCGGCCAAAGAAATCCTGCGTATAATCCACTTCGCCTGCTTCGTTCAGTGGCGGGTCGATAGCCGGCAGCGTGGATACCCGGAACATCTGGCCAGCGCCCTCAGCATCCGAAGCGGTGACAATGGGCGTATGCAGGTAGTAAAAACCTTTGTCGTTAAAATATTTGTGAATGGCAAAAGCCATGGCGTGACGAATGCGGAAAACAGCGCTAAAAGTGGCTGTACGAAAGCGCAGGTGGGCATTTTCGCGCAAAAATTCCAGGCTGTGTTTTTTAGGTTGAATGGGGTATTTCTCAGGGTCAGATTTTCCGTAAATGGTAATTTCCGAAGCAACTAATTCTACCGACTGTCCGCTGCCCATCGATTCCACCAGCTCGCCTGTAATTCCGAGCGCGGTGCTGGTGTTGATATCGCGCAACAAAGCTTCGCCAAACTTCTCAACGTCAGCAACAACCTGCAAATTATTGATGGTTGATCCGTCATTCAGCGCAATAAAATTGACATTTTTACTACCGCGTTTGGTTCTCACCCATCCTTTGACCAACACTTGCTGGCCTACTTCGCCGCCAGCCAATACTTCTTTAATTTTCAGTCGTTTCATGTTGTTTGTTGTGTTTTGCAGATTATTTCTTGTGCTTCCTGATGATCAGGCGCAAAATCGAATCACAAAAGTACATTTTTCTGCTGAAAAACATGAATTGGCCTGTGAAAAGTTCAGGGAGTGAGCTGAGTTGGCTTTCTTTGGAATGTCGATTTTCGAAATGCTGGAAATGATTGCGCTTCGAACAGCGTCCATTTTTTTGAATAAGCGGAGGACATCAAACTGCAGGTCATTGTTTTTCTTCGTGTTAAAAAACATTATTCACCATAAAAGTGATATCTTAATTATTTCTATTTTTGATAACAATAGAAAGGTCCAAGTCAATTAATCAATCCATTTGCAATGAAAAAGTTAGGTAGGTTTTTGTTTCCGTTGACCTTAATTGTGTCGATCGTTGTTTTGTCAAACTGTAAAAAGACAAGTAGCGAAGAACCCATCCAAGCGCAGGATATTGCGGGCGTGGTGCAAAAAGGCCCGTTTATTAGCGGCAGCTCGGTAACTGTGTATGATTTGAAGTCGGATTTGACACCGGTGGGAAAGTCGTACAATGCCCAGATAGTCGATAACCAAGGTTCCTTTCAACTCAATGGGATTGCCTTAAGTTCGGGCTACGCCAGCGTCAGGGCCGATGGTTTTTATTTTAATGAAGTGGCGGGCAGCCAGTCGGCAGCACAGCTTACCCTGTATGCTTTGGCCGATGTTAGCGGCTCGGGCTCAATCAATGTGAATTTGCTGACCCACCTGGAAAAACCGCGGGTGGAATTTTTGATGCAGCAGGGAAAATCGTTTTCCGAAGCAAAAATTCAGGCACAAAAAGAAGTCCTGGCCATTTTCAGTCTGGATAAAGATGGAGTTGGAGCTTCGGAGAGTTTGAATATTTCACGGGGAGGCGAAGACAATGGCATTTTGCTGGCCATTTCGAGCATTTTGCAGGGCTACCGTTCCGAAGGAGCGTTGACCGAACTTTTATCGAATATCAGCAACGACATTCGTGAAGATGGTCAGCTGGATGACGAAAACCTGGGAGCGGCGCTAATTAACCATGCCGTATCTCTCAATGCGACAGCCATTCAGGCGAACCTGTCCAAACGATACCAAGAGCTTGGGGCAACTGCCAACGTTCCCGCTTTTGAGCAGTTCATTACCAACTTTATCGCCCACACGGGTTTTGAGCCAACAGGATCAGTCATTAGCTATCCGGCTACCGGACTGAATGGTCAAAATATTCTTGCCTTATCGAAAACCGATTACCTGGCGGGCGAAAACAATCCCTGTAGCCTTGCTGCCCAGCTACCTAAAAATTCGAACCTGAAGATTCGGATTACTTCGCTCAGTGATTCCGACACCATAAAAACGGTTTCTGCTGATACGACAGATGTATCAGGACCTAAGTCAACCAAGGCCGCATGGTACTACCAATCGAGTTCGAATATCAACTGGTCTATTTCTGATTTTGATATGGAAGCTTTTTCGCAGAGCTTTTACGCCATCGAGCCTGACAAATCTTGCGATTTAAAGTTGTACTTTGACCGTGGAACGTTTTTGGTTGAATACTTCGAAATGAATGCCACAGAGCCAAGCAAGGAAAAGACGATCACTGTGGAGTGAAAAAGGGGCTTTGAATAATCGATTTCAATGCCGAAATGACAAGCAAAATGATATGAAGGAAGGAATTGTATTGACTTTGGTTTTAACGCTGCTTGCCGCTTCTGTTAGAAGTCAGGCTCAGTCTTCGGGATGTTGCGCGGAACAAACCGCTAATTGGACAGAAAACCAGGAGCAGCTTATTTTTGAGCATGTTCGTGTTTTCCCGAATCGAACCCAGCTGGCCTTTGCATTCATCGAAAACGGAGAAGTGGATTTTTCAGGTGTCATTATTGAAAATGATACGATGAGGCTGACTGACAACCATCAAAAAGTCTTTGAAATCGGCTCCATTTCCAAAGTGTTTACCGCAAGCTTGCTGACGGCTTTGGTTGTTGAGGGTAAGCTGAATCTTGACGACCCGGTGAACGATCACCTGCCTTTTGCCTTGAGAGATTCCATTCGGCCCACGTTTGCGCAATTGGCCAATCACACTTCGGGTTTGCCCAGGATGCCGTCGAATTTTGACGATGCTGTTCCGTTCGATCCGGCCAATCCTTATCGGAATTATGGCGCTGATCTTCTGGAAGCCTACCTCACAACACAAGTGGAACTGGCGTACCAGCCTGGTGCGAAAAGCGAATACTCCAACCTGGGAGCAGGACTGCTTGCCTATGCATTGACGCAAATGACTGGCCTGGATTATCAGCAATTACTGGAGAACTACCTGTTTTCGAAATACCATATGACTACCTCAACCACGCGCCGCAAGGAAGTGACTTCCTGCTTGATCAGCGGCCTGGATCAAAGCGGCAAGGCAACGTCGAACTGGGATTTTTCGGTGATGGTTGGGGCTGGCGGTATTCTATCGACCACCGAAGACCTGGCCAAATTCGCCCTGGCCCAGTTTGATGATTCGAACAGGGAACTGAAACTAACGCGATTGCCGACGTTTGAAGTGAATGAGCAATTAGCGATAGGGCTGGGCTGGCATATTGTGAAAACACCTGCTGAAACGGAGCGCTATTGTCACAACGGTGGCACGGGCGGCTATAGCTCATCGATTGTACTCGATACCGACCGAAGAAATGGCGTGATTATCCTTTCCAATGTCTCGGCCTTTCACCCCGAATCGCCAAAAATTGAGCAACTGTGTTTTTCGCTGCTGCGGACGATTGATCAATCATTGAAACAATAATTGGACGCCGAATCAACCAACCTTTTCTAAATTTTTGACCGATATTGATTTAAGCGAAGGAAAAGCTCAAAAGCCAGCTCTTTTGTCGCATTTCGATGGTCTTCGGAATGAAAATCAGCCGCCAATTTTCATTTCTATGGAATTTGAAACGAAAGTCAGCTGTCAACTTTCATTTCTACGAAATTCTAGATGAAAATCAGCCGTCAACTTTCATTTCTATGGATTTCTAGATGAAAGTCAGCTGCCAATTTTTACTTCTATGAGATTCTAAATGAGAGTCAGCCGCCAATTTTCATTTCTATGGAATTTTAAATGAAAGTCAGCTGTCAACTTTCATTTCTATGGATTTCTAGATGAAAGTCAGCCATCAACTTTTACTTCTATGAGATTCTAAATGAAAGTCAGCCGCTGACTTTCTCTTCTATGGAATTTTAAATGAAAAAGGTCCAGCCCGCGTTGGACTGAACCCTTTTACTGGTTTATTAAATGGTCTAGTGTTTTTTCTTATTCTTTGGTAAACCGGATGTTTGAAAAGTAATACACTAATTCCTTGGAAGGATCTGGTCCTGGTTCACCTCCAATATTCAAAATAATAACACGGTTGTGTCTGCCCAATGCCGTTGACATATCCAAAGTAATGTCAGTCCACTGGTGCAAATCTTCATCCGGGATATAGAACCGGGGGATGTCCCAGTATTCCTGGCCGTAATCACTATTGCCGCCAAATGACCACATGTTGTTCATAATACGGGGCCAAAGTCTTTTAAAAGGTTCATCTGATCCTGTTAATTCACTTGCTGTAGGAGTATAGATTTTAAATTTCAGGTATTTATATTCTTCAATGTTAAATCTATATTCTTTTGGTAGGGCAATAACAAAAGAAGCACTTCGTTTGCGCGGAATAAGCCTATAAACATTTTCAAGCCCGTCTCCTTCGGGCGCATCTGTCGCAGGGAAAGTGTAATCGAGTGTGAAATTTCCATCCTGAACAATTCCGTCCAGATGGAATTGATTGCCAACCAAAACTTCATCGGGATTTTCAACCAGTTCTACCACGCCACTTGCAACGTAAGGCATTAAGATGTCATCGAGTCCCATGGTGTGTGGATGATAGTACACTTTTGTGAGTATTCCTGCTTCGAGGAAATCCTTCAAGGTATTTCCACCTGAAACGTTGCCGACTTTTCGCATGAACGGTGAAAATTCACCTCCACCTACAACATCCTGAACACCATTGCGGTCGTAGTGCAACTCGGGTAAAGTGAACGAATCGCCTCCGGTTAAGTCCAGCACTTCCAAATTTGGGAAATAGAAGATGTCCTGCAATGAGTTGGCGTGGATTGGATAAACCAGCTCGGTAATGTCAGACACACCGTCGGCTGTGAAAGTGGTCACCCCATTGGCCTCCAAAATAGCTTTTTCGGTTGGTGCAAATTCGGATGAGCTGGTTGGCATATTCACATTCAGCACACTCTCGAAAAACACCGTATCCAAAATTGGTTGGCGGTTCACGATTGGAATGATCTTGTATTCCATGTCGATGGCAACCGGTTCGCCGGCCTCCACATTTCCGATAAAGAATCGGGAGTCGGCCCCACGTTCACCGCTTTGAGGTTCGCCGTTTTTGTCGGTGTATTGAAACTTCAAACCGTAGTAGTTCATCAGTACCGATGAAATTCCGTTTGGCCAGTCAATCACCGCTGCTGAAGGCGATGCCATGACCCGAGGTGGCGTAACCGCATAGTTTGCCAGGTCGGTGCTGGTAAACGGAATCAGGGCAATCTCCAGTGGTACCGATTCATTGCCAAATTCATCGATGGTGTACACCTTAAAACGATAGAGTTTGGATTGGGTCAGTCCGGTGATGTTGACCCACGAAACCAGCGAATCAATGGTGATGACCTCGTCGTCATACTCAATCCGGGTTTGTTTGGCTTTTCCCAGTTTAATTTGACTGCTGGGAATACGTCCGGCTTTCATCAGGTCAATTTCAACCCGTTCGAATCCAATGTGGCCAATGATGGTGTCGTATTTGGCCGGATAAACGATTTCTCCTTCATACTGTTCCTGCTTCTCGTACATTCCCTCGCACGACCACATGAATGCTGCAAAAACGAATAAGGATAGCAATATAATGTTTCTCATAATTTTATTCTTTAAATCACTGTTCCTAATAAACTTAATTTGCTTTTCTGCCATATAGCGTGATTTCTGACAAGCTGTTGGCGTTATCAAGCGTGTAATTACCACCAAAACCTTTCATGGCCCGGTAGCGGAACCAGCGGGTAGGTTTGGTGTATTGAGGTTCATCAGGATACATGTAGGCTTCGTCGCCTTCTTTTCCTTTTTTCACAATCTCCAGTTCACTGAGTCCTACCGGAACTTCAATTTTGTTTTGCGATACGTACTCCCACGACTCCGTCTCATCATCCCAGATGTACATTTCGTAAAGACCAACATTCTCACCGCGGTAATACTGTCCCTGGCAAAGGTCGCCGCAGAAATCCATATGACGCTGATGGGTCAAAATCCGGCTCAGCTCATAGTGGTCTCCCAGGTCGATAATCACGTTCCAGGGCATGTTTCCGTCAGCACTACTTCCGGTGCGGCCACGGCCTCCGGTGTGCATGTAGTTGAGGTTGTTTCCTTCGTCGATAATACCGTCAATGACGCTAACTAAGCGGCCTTCAACATTATCACCAAACGCCTGGGGAACGCCTCCAACGGAGTCGCTGTTCAATGGAAGTTCCCATCCCTCTTTCGAAAGTACCATGTCTTCCAACAGGTGAATTTGGCCCATGTCTTTCGGTTCAGTGATGTTCCCGTAAATATCTGAAACGCGAATTGACACACTAACCGGATCTTCTGAACTCAGCGCAAGATCATCAACAAATCGCCGGTCCTCTTCGAGGTTGGATGAGAAAACCGAAGTGAACGATCTTGACTCGCCGTTTTGGCTGTAATTGAAATCGATGTAAACATTGATACTTTGCTCCAGCTCATTGATCCAATCGACGAAGAATGATCCAAAGGCTGGTTTCAGTTCGAGTGAATTGACCACCCTTGAAATGGCCGACTCCAGCGGTTTAACCGTGACGGCAACCGGTGTTGAGCGGTTACCCGCCCGGTCAACAGCAAATAAATCAATTTCGTAGTTGATGGTATCGCCAAAGCCATACACATCGAGCGAATCGACAAAGTATGAGGCCGAAAAAGAGAACGAATCGCCTTGTTTGTTGGTATAAACGGCTTCGACACTTAAAAGATCCTCATCATCCGGTACTTCATAATAGAACCGGGCACCACCATAGAGTGGCTGGTAGGTCACCTCTGTTGGAGGCTGTGGAGGTATGCTGTCATCAGATGTTGCCCGGTGCACCTTCTCCTCTTCGCAGGAAGTGACAACCAGCAAAAATGCTGCAATTAGTAGTAAATATGCTTTTATGGTTTTCATACGATTCTTTTTATCGTGTTTATTAAATAAATAACCTGTCACCATTACCATCCCGGGTTTTGAACCAGGTTAGAGTTGGTATTCATCTCATTCAAGTCGATTGGCCATAGGCAATCGGTAATGGTAAACCGTCTGGTTTGCTTCACTTCCAGATTAAAGAAATTGGCACCAGTACTTCCGGTATAGTCCCATCCCCAAACAGGATTCGAAAACTCCATGACGGCCCTTTTGGTCCGGACCATGTCCAAAAAGCGACTTCCTTCAAAGGCGAATTCAATGCTTCTTTCCTGAAGGATGATGTCGCGCATACCTTCTTTGGTTTTGTGCTTATTGACTGATTTTACAATGCTGGCATCAGCCCAAACGGATTCAACATCAGGAACTCCTGCTCTTTCACGCACGACATTAATCGCGTCATAAACTTCTTGGGTTGGCGTGTCGTAGTATTCGTTCAGGGCTTCGGCTTTCATCAGGTACAAATCGGCCAGGCGGATAATCGGGTACGGATATTTTACGGTACGCGCCCAGTGGCCCGACTTCGATTCCATGTGAACAAACTTCTTGATACCAATACCGGTTTCGTAATAGTCGGTGGTATGTTGCGAGGAGTTGAATCCTCCATGGCTACCGGCATACATGACTGTATTAATCCGTACCCCGTGCGAACGCCAGTAACCGCCCGTAATGGCCAGGTTGGCGTAAAAGCGTGGTTCGCGGTTCAGGTACAGGTTGATTGTTTCGGCTCCGGGCTGCATAATGCCACGCAGTTCCTGGTATTCCGGATCGTTTGCTCCGGGAGTTGTGGTCAGTTCCCACTTTTTATCCAGATCAAAGGTCAGGTCTTCTTCAATGGGTACGCCGTTTTCGGTGTAATAACGTTCTGCCATCCGGTAAGTCGATGCCATCCATTGCCAGGAGAAACCAGGCACGTTGGTGATACCGCCACCGTAACCTTCTGGTAAGCGCATGTTGGTGGAGTGTGCCAGTTCGGAACCACCATAAAGATCAATGTTGGAGTAGCCCCAAATCAGCTCTTTGTTCCATGGATCGGTAATGGCCATTCTTAAATCGTAGATGCGTTGCACATTCTCGGTGTTGGCCAAATAGTCTTCGCGATCAAAGACATAGGGTTGGGCGCTGTATTGGTACAGTTCGATACCGTTGGTTTGTGCAGCCACGAGGGCTTCCTCAATGGCGTCGATGGCATCTTTCCATTTTTCCTTATCGTACTCCAGCGGAAAGTAAGGTTCGCCGTTGGGGTCAACAAAATCGCCATAATATTCCATATTACCATTGAAGAAAGGACTCGCACGGAACAGCATGACTCTGGCTTTAATGGCTTTGGCGGCTGCCTGGTCCACCTGCCCATAGAGTGTGGCAATCATTTTTTCACGAAGGTCTGGAATGGCCTCATCCATCAAAGCAATGATGTAGTCAAAACAGTCTTCAACTTTCGTGCGTTCCAAAAACAATTGATCTTTAGAAGCATCCGGAGCAATTAATTCCTCGGAAATGATAATGGGTCCGTATTTTTGTACCAACAAAAAGTTGTAGTAGGCTTTCAGAAACTTCACCTGTGCACGCCATTCATTTTTTTCTTCTTCTGCCATATCAGGCACTTTATCGATATTGGCAAGAAAAACATTGGCTTGGCGGATTCCTGCATACAATGGTGTACCTGCATTTGTGCCGGACCAGTCGCCCAACAGTGGGTTTGTTACGGATTGTAGCCCCCGCATCAAACGGATGCCTCTCAGATCTCCTGTGTTATCGTTTAAATCCAGGCGTCCGATATATTCATCGCCGGCAGTCCACAATGACATGTGGGTCTGCTCATTACGAGGCATATAGCTGTAGACTTTGGCCAGAGCATGCCAGGCTTCCTCTTTCGATTTAAAGAGGTCCTCCAGCGTTAAGGTATTGTCCGGAACCACATCCAGGTACTCAGAGCAGGATGGTGTTAGGCTAAGGACAAGTAACAATATGATTAAGTTTTTCAATCTTTTCATCTTCAATCTTTTTAAATATTAAAACGACAATTGGATACCAATGTTAAACCGTTTGTTTGGTGGATAACCCAATCCTGCGCGACCCATTTCCGGATCCCATAGTTTGAACGGGCTGATAACAAAAAGGTTGGTTCCACTGGCATAGATGCGGGTGCTTTGCAGGCCGATCTTCTTGAAGGTGTTATCGGGGAGGTTGTATCCCATTTCAACAGTTTTCAAACGAAGGAAGGCGCCATCGCGTAACCACCACGATGATGTTCTGGTGTTGTTTTCCAGCGGATCAACCGATAAACGTGGCCAAAAAGCATGAACATCCGGATTGGTTTCGCTCCAGTAATCATCGGCAATTAAGGTTAAAGCGTTTCGTCGTCCAGCAAAGGGAGCGATACCGTCGCCACCGGTTCCGGGATTGATAAACATGGAAACACGGGCATTCCCCTGGAAGAAGAAGGACAGGTCGAAGTCTTTGAAACCACCTGACAAACCGAAACCATACTGAATTTCAGGTACGGTGGGTAAGCCCAAGGGCACCTCATCATTGGCATTCACTACGCCGTCGTTGTTTACATCCTTGTACTTGATATCGCCGGCCTGGTAGGTTCCAAAGTCTTGTTTGGGTGAATTGGCAATTTCCGCTTCATCTACAAACAAACGCTCGGCAATCAAGCCCCACCACTGGTTGATGGGGTGTCCTTCGCGTTTCAGGTATTCGTCCGCATAATCCTTTTCATCCAATTGCACATATTCGTTGGTGGCAAAGGTGAAGTTGGCGCGGCCGGTGATCCACCAGTTCTGTTGTGAAATGTATTGGTAATCAATGGATCCTTCAAAACCCTTTGATTCCACTTTTCCTACGTTTCCGCTGATGGATGCCTCCAAACCTGCTGAGGCCGGGAAGTTTTGTCGTTGCAGATAGATTTGGTCACGAACGTCTTTGAACACATCGGCCTGAACTTTCAAGGCATCGTCGAGGAAGGTCAATTCAAGACCCAGGTTCATTTTTGTTGAAACCTCCCAGGTAATATCGGGGTTGGCATACCGGTTGATTCGGTAACCACCGTATTGGGTCATAAAAGTATTTCCCCAGCGGTATCCGTTAGCTTCATAACCGCCGGTGCCTCCTTTGGCAATGTCTGATAAATAGAAGAAACGATCTTGCCGTTGGGCAATGGCATCGTTACCCACTTTTCCCCAGGTAGCCTTCAGTTTCATGGTGTTGATGATGTTCTCCATCGGAGCCCAGAACGACTCGTTCGAGATTAGCCAACCACCACCAAATGAGGGGAAAAAGCCAAACCGGCGTTCACCACTGAATTTCTCAGACCCGTTGTATCCGTAGGCAAATTCGAAGAAGTAACGGTTATCGTAGTCATAAGTTGCACGTCCGGAGTTACCCATGTTTCGTTCCGGGAGCGTTTCGTAAATCGACCGGCTGTTTCCACTGGTCAGCAGGTATTCCTCAAACATTCCCACGGTCATTAGCCCCACGCTATGCAGTCCGAATTTGCGGTCCCAGTTCAGTCGTCCTTCGTAGTAATAGTGGGCGCTGGCATCACGTCCCGGGTCTACATCGCCCAAGAAAGCCTGGCCTCCGGTTGGGTTCAAGGCAAAAAGCGTGTATTCACCGGTGATCTGGTTGTAATTTTCCAGGTCGTAATAATAGGGACTATATGATCTTGTACTTCGGTATTGGCTCCAGGTGTTAACCGAGGCTTTGGCTTGCAGCTTCAATCCTTCGGTAATAAAGTCCAAGTCCTGAGAGAGGGTGGCCATAGCCGTAATCGAGCTTTCGTTCCGGTCTTCATATCCCCTAACCATTTCGGCATAAGGGTTGGCTTTCAGGTTGCCGGTGACAAAGGTATTTCCAAATAGAATATGATCGGCAAAGGCGTGTTTTTCATCTGGTTCGTAAACAGCCGGGAAATCGACCGGATTCGAGTTCATGACCATTCTGAAAATATCTCCTGCACCTGTTCTTGGACCATTGTAGCGTTCAAACCGGCCCTGCAAGCGGGTATCCAGCCTCGTGGTTGGTGTCAGCTTAAAAATAACGTTGTTCCGCAACTGCACCCGGTTGATGTTGATGTTGTTGTTGAAGTTATTCTCGGGCGCGACTTTCAACAAACCATTTTCGTTTTCGATGGTTCCAGCCACAAAATACGTGGCTACCTGACCACCACCCGATACGTTGAAGTTGGCTTTTTTGTTGATGGTTGATTTCTCAAACAATTCATCATACCAATCGATATTGGGATAGATCATCGGATCAAGGCCATCTACGGTTGATTGAATTTTCTGCTCGCTGTAGTAAGCTCCAAGCAATGGATTCCTGGAAATCCGGGCTTCGTTGTACAAACGCATGTAGTCCACACCATCAAGCAACTCATTCATCTTGGTCGGGGTAGCGATGTGTGTTTCGAGCCTGATGTTGATTTTAGCCGGTCCTTCACGTCCCGACTTGGTTTCAACAATGATAATTCCGTTGGCACCGCGTGCGCCATAAAGCACGGTAGCGGAAGCATCTTTCAAAATAGAAAAGCTTTCGATATTATCAGGTTCCATCCGGGCGAGATCATCGGGTGATCCTTCGAATCCATCGATCAAAATCAGCGGATTGGTTTTATAGCCGAAAGTGGTTACCCCGCGAACAAAGAATTGCGCGTTGTCATTCCCTGGTTCACCGGTAGATTGGTACGAAATAATCCCCGGAATTTTCCCTGCCAAAGCACTGGTCAGGTTCGATGCCGGTTGCTTCAGATCGGCCGGTCTCACGGTTTCAATGGAAGAAATAACACTGGTTTTTTTCTGTTTACCGAAGGCGACCACCTGAACTTCTTCCAGTTGGGTGTCGTCATCGTACAGGGCCACGTCGAAGATATTGCGATCTCCAACAACCTCCTGAACCGGTGTTTTTCCGATAAAGGAGAAAACCAGCGTGTCGCCTACGGCCGCTTGCATGGAGAATTCACCGTTCGCATCGGTTACAGTTCCCCGTGAAGTACCCAACACGGCTACTGATACGCCGGGCAGGCCAAGGCCAACATCGTCCTTTACAACCCCCGACACCGTTTTTAGTCCTGGTTGTTGCACAACTTCCTGAACCTGTTCGGTTTCAACGGTCTGATCAGGAATGATGACGATTTGCCGATCAGTGATTTCATACGTGAGGTCTGTTCCTTCGAACGCTTTTCTGAGAATTCGTTCAACAGAAAACCGTTCAGCTTTAACGCTCACTTTCTTTTCCAAGTCAACATCGCTGTCCTTGTAGAAGATAATAAACTCGCTTTCTTCCTGAATCTCTTCAAAAAGCTGTTTCATCGTCCCATTTTCCAGGTTTATGGAAAGCCTGGTACTTTGAGAATAAGTAGAAGTTGCGTACAAGTTGCCAACTCCCAGCAGAAGCAGTAGTACACTCAATTTCATAACTCTTAAGAAATGTGCACAATAGTCCCTTCGATGGAAAAAATACGCACAGTTGCCACTTTTTTTCATAAATTTGTTCATCTTTTAGTTATTAAATATCGCCTTTCGCGATGTTTGTTAAGTACCAAAGCTTGCAGGTGTTACAGCATCTGCAGGCTTTTTTTGTTCCAGGTTTGATTGTTATGTATATCGTTTAGTAGATAGTGATTCTTTGTTCCTCCTCTTTAAAATTAAATGGTGTTGTTTTTTTGATGGTATTTAATACTTCCACGGGACTGCTTTTTAAGTCCAGACGGCCCGAAAAAGTAACTTGCTCCAATTGTTTATCTTTCAAACTGATTTCAACATTGTAATAGCGCGAAACTCTTGTCAGGATGTTACCGAGGGTTTCACTTCGGAATACATAGTAGCCGTGGTGCCAGGATAAATAATCAGACGGATCAACTCGCCGGCTGTTGAATTTTTCTTCGGTGGCATCAAACGTCACCATCTCTCCCGGTGATATCATCTTATTCTTGGCTGGCAAAAAAGCTTTTGTTTTACGGCTCAGTTTAATGGAACCCTCTTTTAAGACCGTGCTTGATATTTTATCCTCCGAATAGGCATTCAGGTTAAAAATGGTTCCAATCACTTCGATGTCGAATTGTTGTGATTTGACGATGAATGGCTTTGCCGGATCTTTGGAAACATTGAAAATGGCTTCGCCGTCCAGGTAAACTTCTCGCTTGTTTTCGGCAAATACGGCGGGATATACCAACTTCGAACCCGAGTTTAACCAGACTGTTGTTCCTTCGGACAGGGTAATTTTTGACCGCCTGCCGTAGGGAACCGTTAGCGTATTGAAGCTTGGTTCTACCGGTTCCAGTTTTTGCTGAACGGTTTGATTTGCTCCAATGGCAATTTCTTCTCCTTTGGTGCTGTACTGAATTTCTGACTCCACTTCGGTGATTTCAACAGCACGGCTTTCACTCAGCACCAATCGGGTAATGCTGTCGGTTTTGTTTTCCTGAACGCTGTTGGCAAACTCCGCAATCTCGGAGTGCTTATCCACTTGGCTGTACCAAACTCCGCCAGACAAGGCCAAAATAAAAACGGATGCGGCGGTAAACCAGATTTGTCTGGTTTTTCGTCGGGTAATGGATTCGATGGAATACTGGATGCGCGTTTTTAATTGCTTCTTTTCCAATACAGACCACTGGTCCTTTGGTGTTTGCAAATAGGTATAAAGATGACTGGCTGATTTTAAAACCTTCGGGCTGGCATCTGCTTCTTCCCTGATTTTCTGCGTCGTAATCTTTTCTTCGGCTAAAATATCTTCGACTTTCTTTTTCACATGAATTGTGCTTATACCTATATAAAGAAGAAAAAAGCCAAAACATAGACAGCAAAAATGACTTTTTTTTCGAAAAAAAGTTAAATCGCTGATTTTCAGAGCTGATTTTCAGAATAAAGTAGGACGAATAAGTTCAAGGAAATTTCGTGTTTGGAAAGGCTTTTCCGTAGCGACTTTAAGGCCCGATACATATTGGTTCTGGCCGATTCAACTGAAATATTGAGCAGGACCGCAATTTCGGTGTAGTTGAGGTCTTGTTCAAACTTTAGAAAGAGCGCCCGTTGCTGTACTTTGGTCAGCTGGCTGATGGCATTGGCCAGCAAATCCATGCCTTCTTCCTGCCTCTCCGAGTCGATGATTGTCTCGTCGCAAGCCGGGGAGTGCGCACGGATCGTCTTCTCGAGCTTGTGATCAAGCTTTAGCAAACTCATGCTTAGTCGCTGTTTGTGAATGATTCGCTTTAACGTGCGGAACAAATAAAACTGGATGGAGTCGGTGGGGCGCAACTGCTCGCGGTACTTGTGCAGTTCCAAAAACAGGTCGTGGATGCAATCCTTCACGAAATCGCTGTCTTTACAAAATTGCATGCCAAAGCTGTACAACGCATCGCTATATTGGTCGTACAGTTCGTAAAAAGCTCTATCATCCCCCTCCCTAAAGCTTTTCCAAAGCAAAAGGTCTTTTTTTGGTTGGTTTGGCATACAATCCTGAAAATATTGGCACAAGCAAATTTCTCTCGGGCTCAAAAATAGAATTAATTTCGCTAACATCAATTACATACAGAGCATCAATAAGTTTTGGATTCGCCCCAGAAAGTTCTCGATGCCAAAAGAGCTTCAATCATTGAAGCTCTTTTGGTATCTTTTTTTGCGTTTAAAAACTGTCTGCTTTGCGGTAGGCATCAATGAAAGCCTGTTCTCCCTCTTTTCCCGGAATGCTGCGACCATGTTCGCAGCAAAGCACACCGTCGTAGCCTTTGTTGTGAATGTGTTTAAAGACATTCACAAAATTGATCTCGCCGGTGCCTGGCTCTTTACGCCCCGGATTGTCGCCAATATGGAAAGCGGCAATCGATTCCCAGGCCAGATCGATGTTCGGAATGAGGTTGCCTTCGGTTATTTGCTGGTGGTACAAGTCATTCACCAGTTTGCAGCTTGGGCGGTTTACGGCTTGGCAAATCATGTGCGTTTGTGGGATTTTGGTTAGGAACAAACCCGGGTGATCGGTCCAGGCATTGAGGGGTTCCAGTACCAGGGTCAGCCCTTTCGGCTCAACAATGTCGCAACACATGCGCAGGTTGTCGATTACGTTGGCGGTTTGGTAGTCCCATTCCAGATTGTCAGCATAGCGTCCCGGAACCACCAGGGCCGTTTTGGCGCCGGTGCGTTTGGCACAATCCAAGCCTTCCTGCATTTTCTTACGCAGCATGTCTTTGATTTCCGGATCTTGTGTGACGAACGACTTCACGCCAAAATCAGCATACAGTACAAACGGGCCCAAGTCCATTCCATGGCGCGCCAGTTCGTTGGCAATTTTATCCTGTAGTGCGGCGTCTTTGTGCATCAGGCCGTTGTCGAAAATGGCACGAAAACCCTGATCGTTCATAAACTTGATCTGGTCGATCGGATCATTTCCCGCCATTTCGTTAAAAGTGCCCAGCCCGGGGGCATACTTCAGTTTAAACTTGGCCGAATTGGACGTTTGTTGCGTTGAAGCCGACGCCGATAGCCCGGCTGTTAATCCGGTAGCTGCGATACTGCCAAATGCGGCGTTCCTGATAAAATTTCTTCGTTTCATTGTAGCAATTGGTTTAGTAAAGTCTCAAAAATAAGATTAATTCATCCAGATTACAAACAGTTTTTTGGGCGAAGCCAAACGATTTTTGTTGGCTCCGTTTTATTTCAGGCGCCAAAAATTCTTTAAAATGAAATATTTGGTTTCGAAGAAAACGTGTGATTAAATGAATGACGCGGTATCGATTTATTTTTCGATACAGGAAATGCTAATATTACAGTTGCTCAGTTTTTGATACAACCGGCTTGTCATTTTAGGCGTGAAACACCAGCAAGGGTGTTTTCAGGTGAAAAACCATTTTTCGTGCGATACTTGGGTTGAAAAACCGGGTAATCAGGTTGCGTTTGTGGGTGGTCAGCGACAGAATATCGATGCCTTTTTCCTGGATGTATTTTTCCAGATCGGTCAGCAAATCATCGCCGGCTACGATTTCGCAAGTCACCGAATCTTCCGGATAGCTTTTCTTCAGTACTTTGGCCATACTTTTCAGGCGGGCGCGGCTCAGCTCTTCATTTTCGCGGTCGCCAATGTGCAGGCAGGTCACCTCGGTATTGAAAGGTTTCAGCAAAGCCAGCAACTTGTCAATGGCAGTAAAGTCTTTTTCATCGAAATTGGTGGCATAAACCACTTTTTTGATGGATGACAAATTCAGCAGCGGAGCCTTTTCCGGAATCACCAAAACGGGCACTTTCGCCTTGTAAATCACGCCTGCCGTGGTGCTGCCCATCACGGCATCCATGTCGTTCGACGGCCCTTTGATGCCCATCACAATTAAGCGTGGCGGATGAAGTTCGGTGTAGGATAAAATATCATCTTCGGGGTAGCCCATTTTCACAATTTGCTCCATGTGGATGGTTTTCCATGCCTCCTTGCCAACTTGCTCCAGCAATTGCTTCTGAAAGCGTTCGAACTCCTCATTAACAAACTCTTCGCGTTCTTTCAGGTGCTCATAAAGGCCGGCATCAAAAGCCATTACGTCGGAATAGGGGATGGTGAAATAGTCGGGCTGCGGAATCACGTGATAGAACACCAGGCCACAATTCAGCTTCAGGGCGATTTCGAAAGCCATGGCTGCAGCTTTCAACGAATAGCCGGAAAAATCGACCGGAATCAGAATGAAGTTCTCTGACTTTTGGTGACTTTTCTCCGCTTTCCCCAATAGCTTGTCCAGCACCGGATAGGCTTTTTTGGCATCTTTTGCGTTGATACGCACTTTCACACCGGAGGCTACCGCCCCCTGAATGAGATTGACATTTTCAAGTGAGCAATCAATCCCTTTTGCTTCGAGCAGAGAGCGCAGTACTTCAGCTTTATGATAAGGCAGCAAGGCAATGGTGATGATTTTATCTTCCATGACATCGGATTTTAGTGAACTTTCGTCTCTTTTTGTTTTTCGGTATTCAGCGGGTTTTAGTTTCAAAAACCGAAAGGAATCTTTGGAAAGCTATTTTTTAACATATCGATGAGAAATGATCCAAATCCATATTGGAATCCAAACAAATTCATTGATTTGCTGTTGTCACTTTTGACATAAAACGGTAAATTTCGGGATGCAAAAAACCGCACTGATAACAGGGGCTTCAAAACGGATTGGCCAGGCGATTGCCCGGCATCTGGCAGCGCAGGGTTGGAACGTGGCCATCCATTACAATTCATCGGCTACCGAGGCTCAAAAGCTTCAAAAAGAATTGAAGCAGCAGTTTCCTCAAAGTGAGTTTGATATTTTTCAGGCCAATCTGATGGACATGGCGGACGTGCAGCGGTTGATTCCGGCGGTGGTGCGACGATTCGAATCACTGGATTTGCTGGTCAACAATGCTTCGGTTTTTGAGCCTTCAAGTTTGAAGGAAACTTCGTTGGAATTGCTTCAGCGGCAAATGATCGTCAACTTTCAGGCGCCGTTTTTGCTTTGCCGCGACCTGGCCAATGCCTGCAAAAAGGGCCTGATCATTAACCTTGTCGATACCAGGATCACCAACAACCGCTCGAACTTTGCGGCTTATTCCATGTCTAAAAAAGCCCTTTGGGAATTGACGAAAATGGCGGCACTCGAATTCGCTCCCAATATCCGAGTCAATGCCATTGCGCCAGGCGTGAGCTTACCGCCCGAAGACAAGGATGAGAAGTACCTATGGAAGTTGGCACAAGACATTCCGATGCAAAAACCCGGCGGACTGGAACCGATTCTTCGAAGCCTGGACTTTATTCTGGCAAACGATCATTTAACCGGGCAGCTGCTTTTTGCTGATGGCGGTGAAAACCTTGGAAAAAACAATTAATACATGGCACGAATACGCGTAAAAAACCTGTTGCTACGAACCTTCATCGGATTTAATCCCGAAGAGTTGGTGAATAAACAAGATGTGGTGATTAATCTCGAAATTGAAATCAGCGTACCCAATGAAGCGCTTGAGTCGGACGAGCCCAATGGTATTTACGATTACAAAAAAATTACCAAGCGGGTCATTACCTATGTCCAGGACGGGCGTTTCAAACTGTTGGAAGTGCTGACGAAAAACCTGCTCGAGATGATTATGGAGGACGACCGGGTGCGCTGGGCCAAAGTTGAAGTGGATAAGCCACATGCCCTGCGGTTTGCCGAATCAGTGTCATTTGAAATGGAAGCCAAGCGATGAACACCTGCATTGTTGGCATCGGATCAAATATTGAAGCAGAAAAGTATATTCCGCTGGCGCTTGAAATGATTGGAAACGATTGTACGATTTTGCAAACCTCCAGCATGGTAAAAACCAAGCCCATTGGTTATGCTGATCAGGATGATTTTACAAATGGTGCCGTAAAAATCGAAACAAATTGGAACCGGCAGGAGTTAAACAGGTACCTGAAACAGGTTGAAGACCAGCTTGGCCGCGACCGAACCCAAATTAAATTTGGTCCCCGGACGATCGATTTGGATCTGATGATTTGGAACGGGCAGGTTGTCGATAAAGATTATTACACCCGTGATTTCTTGCGTCAGTCGGCTGCCGAACTTGGCTTTAAGGCATCCGGTTAGTCAGTCGTTCCATCGGTTAACATTTCGTTTGCCATAAGAATAGTCATTTCAAAATAAGATTGTTATCATCGTAATATTCACCTGAAATTAATAAGCCCCAAGTATGAAATATCCTTACAATCAATTCGCATTCGTTCTTCTCATCGCTTTTTTCATCGTTTCCTGTGGTAAAAACGATGATCCGATCGTTGAAGAACCGCTGTTTACCTATCTCGAGTCCGAAAAACAGGTCAGCACCATTCCACGAAGTTCCGCGCAGTTTTTATTTTCGGCGCTGGCTGCCCAATACGATGACGATGGTACGATGGACAATGAGGTGAGTTCGGGGGCTTTAGTTTACAAGGTGGCCTATAAAACCACTTTCGAAGGCGAAGCTTTAACGGTGTCTGGCTTAGTGTCTATTCCCGACAAGCCGGGCAACTATCCGGTCATCAGCTTCCAAAACGGGACGAATGTGGAGTACAGTCAGGCTCCAACAGCTAAACCGGGCGACAACCTTTTTGTGGTTTTGGAAAGTTTTGCTTCGCTGGGATTTATCGTGGTCATTCCCGACTATCCGGGTTTTGGAGACTCGAAGCAGGTTTTTCACCCTTATCTTGAAAAGGATAATATGGTTCCGAGTTTGGTCGATCTGTTGAAAGCAACGCGCGAGTTTGTCAGCCAGGATCACATTGTGGCCTCGCTCAACGATGATCTTTACCTGATGGGCTATTCCCTTGGCGGCTGGGCAACTTTGCAGCTTCAGCGCGAAATTGAAACCAAGGGGCTGGAAGATTATCAGCTGAAAGCCAGTTCGTGTGGCGCAGGTCCTTACAATTTGAATAGACTGAATGAGCTGATTGTTGGCAAGGAAACTTATCCGATGCCTTATTTTCTGGCTTTTTTGATGCAGGCCTACCATGTGCATGGCGAATTTTCGAACCCGTTGAACACGATTTTTGCGGATGAATACGCGGCAAAAATCCCTGGTTTATTCAATGGAATCAATACCGGAGTCGAAATTAATGCGCAACTCACCACCAACGTAACTGACTTATTTCATCCGGATTTCCGTGCCGGTTACGAGTCCAGCGCAACGTACCAAGCCGTTCAGGAAGCCTTGAGCAAAAACAGCGTTGAGGCCTGGAATACCACGACGCCTACCCGTTTGTTTCATGGTGAAAACGACACCTTTGTTGCTGTGGAACTGTCCACTCAAATGGAACAGGATTTCCACGATCTGGGGGTCAGCAGTAACGTGCTAAGAGAAGTTGTACTGCCAGATGTGGACCACCAAAGTGCTATTTTGCCGTTTGGAATTAAGACGATCAATTGGTTTATCGACCTGAACAACAACTAGCGAAAGCTGACATATTTTAGGCTTTTTCCGGCTGAAAGCCCTTACTTTTGTTGTATGTCAACGATAAATGTACAAGCCGCAAAGCACATTTTCAAAAACATCAAAAACCGCGATGCTTTCCTTTTCTCTGTCGTTTAAATGGAGTGAACAATGCTTTTTTTTAATTTTAAACACATGAGAAATGGATTTACCTTTTGCAGAAAATTATAAAATAAAAATGGTAGAGCCCATCTACCGGAGTACCCGTGAGGAACGGGAAAAATGGATCGATCAGGCCCATTACAATCTATTCAACTTAAAGAGCGATCAGGTTTTTGTTGATTTGTTGACCGACAGCGGAACGGGAGCCATGAGCGACCGGCAGTGGGCTGCCCTGATGACCGGCGACGAAAGTTATGCCGGCTCCTCCTCCTATTTTCACCTGAAGGAAAAAGTGAAGGAAATCTTTGGATTCGACTATTTTTTACCGGTCCACCAGGGACGGGCAGCCGAGAATGTGCTGTTTTCGGTTTTGGTGAAAGCAGGTCAGCTGGTGCCGGGAAATTCGCATTTTGATACCACGAAAGGACACATTGAATTTCGAAAAGCCACTGCTGTTGATTGTACGATTGATGAGGCGTTTGATACAAACGGCATGCACCCGTTCAAAGGCAACATCGATATCAGCAAACTGAAAGCCGTATTGAATGAGCATCCCAAAGAGCAGGTGCCCATGATTATTGTAACGCTCACCTGCAACAGTTCAGGTGGGCAGCCCGTTTCGATGGCCAACCTGCGCGAAATCCGTCAGGTAGCAGACCAATATCAAATTCCGGTCATCTTTGATTCGGCGCGTTTTGCCGAAAACGCCTGGTTCATTCAAAGTCGCGAACCAGGCTATCAGGATCGGTCGATTCGCGAAATTGTCAGTGAAATGTACCAATATGCCGACGGGATGACCATGAGCAGCAAAAAAGATGGTATCGTGAATATTGGTGGTATTTTGGCCATGCGAAGCAAAGCATGGTACGAACAGGCTTCGGTTTACAATATTTTGTTTGAAGGATTTGTCACTTACGGTGGAATGGCCGGGCGCGACATGAATGCGCTGGCTGTGGGGTTGGATGAAGTGACCAGCGGCGTTTATCTGGAGAACCGGATTCGTCAGGTTCACTATCTCGGGAACAAGCTGATTGACATGGGCATTCCGGTTCAAAAACCACTGGGCGGGCACGCGGTTTTTGTCGATGCCAAACGATTCTTAAGCAGGGTTTCAAAGGAAGAGTTTGTGGCGCAAACTTTAGCCATTGAACTTTACCTGGAAGCTGGTGTGCGCGGTGTTGAAGTGGGTACACTGCTGGCCGATCGTGATCCGCAAACGAAGGAAAACCGCTATCCCAAACTGGAATTTTTGCGTTTGGCCATTCCGCGCCGAACCTACACCAACAACCACATGGATGTGGTGGCGGCAGGCCTGAAGAATATTTTCGACCGCAGAGATTCGATTGCCAGGGGATTTCAAATTGTGGAAGAGGCACCGATCATGCGGCACTTTACCGTGAAATTGGAGCCCATAAACGACCAGTGATAAAAATAAAATTGGAGGAGATTGCCACGAGCCTGGTCGGGAAAAATCCGGATCAGGCTTATTTCTTCAGCAGTTTAAAGGCATGGCGCCATTCGTTGTTCCGAAAGCCAGGAATACACCACAACATGCTAAGTGGCTCAATGGCCCGGGCAGCTTCAACTTTGCCCATATCTTCGGTTTCCCAGCCAAACAAGTCCAGCACTTCTCTCACTTGCTTTTTGGCTTGATCATTATTTCCGCAGATGAACATCGTGGGCTGGCCGTCTTCAAACTTTGGGTTGACCATGAGCGCATTGCCTACGCAACTAAAGGCTTTGACAAAGTTGATCCGGGAGTATTTTTCCTGCAAGTGTTCCATGAGCGAAGTATTGGGTTTGGTAAAAAAGTGCAAAACGCCGTTTACGGGTTCCTCATCGCTGATTGGATTACAGGTGTCGATGACTGTTTTTTCGTGCAGGTTGGCTGCTCCGGCCAGGTCGAGCACAAATTCAACGGCACTTCCCTTCACGGCCAGTACGACCAAATCGCCAAAGTGAGCCGCCTCTTCAAATGTACCGAGCGAAGCTTTTTCGCCGGCATTGTTTAGCCAATCCTGCAGCCTACGTTTATCACGGGTTCCAAGTTTAACCTCGTATCCATATTTTAAAAAGCCCTCGGCGAGTGCCCGGCCAACGCTTCCTGATCCTAAAATACCCACTTGTTTTCTCATGACAGTTTTTATAAAAAATTCATACTGATTAAGTTATTGGATGATACGATTTATTTTGAATTTTGGTTTTCAGGCTCGAAAGAAGATTGTACCTTCAAAATTCAAAAAAGAGCAGGATGCTGAAACCAGAATTATTAAAGCAAGGAGACCGGATTCGGGTTATTTCGCCAGCCGGCAAAGTGGAGAAAGAGAAAATTTCTGCAGGCATGAAATTGTTTGAGCAAGCGGGTTTTGAGGTGGTGTGGGGTGATCATACTTTTGATAGCCACTATCAGTTTGCAGCATCCGATGCCAACCGCTTGCTGGATTTGCAGCAAGCCCTGGACGATTCGGAGTGTAAAGCCATTGTTTGTGCCCGTGGTGGTTATGGTGCCATTCGCCTGGTTGACCAATTGGATTTTTCGGGATTCCGCAGGCAGCCAAAATGGGTGGTTGGTTTTAGCGACATTACTGTGCTGCATGCCCGCATTCAGCACGAAGGTTTTTGCAGCATCCATGGGGCCATGCCGGGTTTTTATTGGAAAGATCAGCTGCCAACCGAAAGCTTCAGCGAGCTTCTGAAAACGCTGGCAGGTGAATCCCGTCCGGTGAAGGTGCCACCTCATGAGTTTAATCGGCCTGGTCAGATCACCGGAAAGCTGGTCGGTGGAAACCTCTCGATTGTTTACAGCCTGATGGGAACACCACTCGAACCAAAATTGGATGGCAATATTCTTTTTATTGAAGATTTGGCTGAGTACCTGTATCACCTCGACCGGATGATGCACAGCCTAAAGCTAACTGGAAAACTCAAAAGCCTGAAAGGATTGCTGGTGGGCGGTTTTACCGATATGAAAGACAATGAGGCTCCGTTTGGGCAGACGGCTCCGGAGATTATTCGCGATGTTGTGCGAGAATACAGTTTTCCGGTCTGTTTCGATTTTCCGGCCGGGCATATCGATCGTAATTTGCCGTTAATCCTTGGTGCCGGGTATCAATTGGAAGTGAATGAATCGCAAGGGGTGATTTTGACGGCGCTTTAACAAATTCAAAACATCGATTGTCTTAACTTGTGACATAAAAAAGACGGACATGAGCCAACAAAAAGAACTTGGAAACAAAGGTGAGGCGCTTGCAGAGGAGCATTTGCGAAGCCTTGGCTATCAAATCCTCGAAACAAACTGGCGGTCGAACCATTACGAAATTGATATCATTGCACGGGATAAGGATGAGCTGGTTATTGTGGAAGTAAAAGCCCGTGGCAGCGCCACTTACGAGCATCCTTCGGAAGCAATTAGTGACAAGAAAATTCGTTTTCTGATTAATGCGGCTGAAGCTTATATTTTTGAAACCGACAGCCATTTGGATACTCGATTTGATGTGATCACCATCATTTTTTATGGACAAAACTTTGAGTTGGAACATTTTAAAGATGCCTTTTACCCAACGGCCTGAAATCCACATTTTAATCCTTATTTTTGAGCCACAACAAACGACCATGAATATTGAAGAATTGAGAACCTGGTGCATCTCCAAAAAAGGCGTGAGCGAAGATTTTCCGTTTGATGAAACCACGCTGGTGTTTAAAGTGATGGGCAAGATGTTTGCTTTAACGGATCTGGAAGGAGATTTAAGCATCAATTTGAAGTGCGACCCCGAAGAGGCCATTGAGTTGCGCGAGCATTATTCCTGCGTGTTGCCGGGCTATCACATGAATAAAGCGCACTGGAATACGGTTCTGGTGGATGGTTCGGTTCCGGACCAATTGATCCGGCAATGGATTGACCAGTCGTACAATTTGGTTGTGGAGAAACTCAGCAAAAAGCAGCAAGAAGCATTGGCACAATTATAAAACCAAATGATGATGGAATTTGAATTGAAAACAGAATACATTGAATTGATTAAACTGCTGAAGTTGCTTCGGCTGGTTGAATCGGGCGGAATGGCGAAGGTTGTGGTTGAAGATGGTCTGGTAAGTCTGAACGGAGTAACCGAATATCGTAAACGCGCAAAGATTCGAAAGGGAGATCAGATCCAATTTGAGGGGCAAACGGTCGTGGTAAAATAAGAAAGCCGGCGAAGAACTCGCCGGCTTGAATTGTGCTTGTGCTTAAGAGAGAGAGGAGAGAAGAACTAGAACCAGATCGCATTGCGTATGAAACGACCGTTGTTAATCTCAAATTTCAAAAATCCTAAGCGCAAAATCAAACTTTTTGCTGTCCATTATATGAACTGCACTTTTTTGGCCCAAAAACACCCTGAAACTCCGACGAACGATTAGATATTGTTTACCAGAAAATTTTCAAATGGCATTTTAGTGAACCTATGTTAGAATTTAAGACTTAATCCGACCCCAAAAAGCTGTTTAAACTGAATTCGGGGACCACTTTCGTCGATTATTCCGTCATCATTGGTATCTTTTCCGATGTGGACATCGTCGTCATAAATCAGGTTGGTAATTAAATTGGCTGATAAAAAATCATTGATTTTCATATTCAGCAAAACGTCCCAATGTATGTCGATATTCTGCGGCGTGTCCAGGTAATTGGAAAACAAATCCAGCTTGGTTTCAAAATCGACATTTTTAACCACGGTGGTTTTAAACTGGCTTTTTAGAAAAGCACCCATTTCACCCCGGCTTTTCTTACCCGGATCTACACCAAACGCTCCGGCATCCGATAGCGCATCGTCAGTCACCACCGTCATTTTTCCGGTTAGTGGCGAAAGGAACAGCGAAAACTTATCATTTGGCTTATAATCCACACCCAATGCCAGGGTGAGATAGCCAGGTGCCAAAAAAGTTGAGATCGCATCGTCGGTGTTTGGATAATTGTAGCCTTCGGTCATCTGTGTTCTGAAATTGAACAAGGCGGTATAAAACAGCTTGCTTTCCGCCTTTGGCTTAAAACCAAACTTGGAGGTAAAGTCAATTTTATCTTCTGTTTTTACTGCTTTGTCATCTTCTTCTTTCAGAAGGCCATAGCCCATATTCAGCGTATTTTCCCAACTTTTGTTGTCTTTGGCATAATTGGCAAAAACGTTGAACAAAACTGTTCCCGAAGCAGAGCTTTTACCTCCCGCCGCCCAATTGGTTAAGGAAACCTGAGAGAAATTAACAGAGATTGTTCCTCCTTTTTTCCAAACGCTGGTGGTGTCGGCGGCAGATTGTGCAAAACCAGCAAAAGGCAGCATTAACAACAAAATGAGTAATCGTTTCATAAATCATTTGGGGTTTTGGTTCGAATAAATACTATTGCTGTTGGATGTGTAAATCCATTTGAGGGAATGGAATATTCAGTCCAGCTTTTGGGAATTCTTTGTACACAAGCTCGGTGAGATCAAATTTGATCGCCCAATAATCAGCGGCTTGTGCCCATACCCGAACTGTAATATTTACCGAGCTGTCGGCCAATTCACTCAAAACAATGAATGGAGCGGGGTCTTTTAGAATGCGTGAGTCGGCTTCAATTATTTTAGTGATTGTTGCTTTGGCCAGGTCGTAGTCATCACCGTAGGCAACGCCAAACACAAAATCAACACGGCGTTGTGCTTCTGTCGAGTAGTTTTTTACCGAACCGGTTGACAGGCCGCCATTGGGGATGATAATGGTCACATTGTCCGGCGTTTTCAGAATGGTATTAAAGATCTGAATTTCACGAACACTGCCCGCATAGCCTTGTGCCTCAATGTAGTCGCCAACTTTAAAGGGTTTGATAATAAGGATGATCACCCCGCCGGCAAAGTTTTGCAATGTTCCCGATAAAGCCATACCAACTGCCAGGCCAGCGGCACCCAAAATGGCGATGAACGAAGTCATCTGAATGCCCATCATTCCGATCACCGAAACAATCAGTAAAACTTTCAGAATAATGCCGGTCATGCTTTTAAGAAAGCCACGAAGTGAAAGATCAACGTTTTTTCGATCCATCATCCGGGATAACGCGTTGGTCAGAATCTTGATGACCCACAAACCAACGACCAGCGTAATCAGCGCCGAGATCAATTTAATACCATAGAGGACAGCCATTTCTGAAATCCAACTTGAAGCATCTTGTAAAATTTCCATAATTATAGGATTTAAAATTTGTTTAATGAACGTCAAGTTACAATTCTTGTTCGGTTAAAACCAGCTAATATTAAAAAAAAAGACGGTCTCTTCCGAGATCGTCTTCTATCAAACTTAGCTAATTATTTATACCCCATTTACGCCATACTTTCAACCAGGTTTAAGGTGTCTTTCACCTGGTGCATGCGCGAAATCTCTTCATCCTCGACGTTAATCTTAAAACATTCTTCGAGAAAATAAAGAAACAAGGCCCAATCAACCTGATCAAAATTCAGGTCTTCATCAAAGGTGGCATCCAGTTCTATTTCCTTTCTGGGCACCCCGGTCTTCCTTAAAACCCTATACAAAGTTCTCCTAATTGTCTTGTTTTTCATCGCGTTTCGTTTTGTTTCGTGCCCATCTGTTTTCTGACTTTAAAAGACACAAATTCGTTGCAAATATAAAAAAATCGAACAAACCATTAAACGATTCAAAGATTAAAAAAGTTTTGGGAAATAGAAAAAATTGAGTCATCCAATTGCCGTGAGTCTTTAACATTCAGATAATCAAAATCTAGTGTGCGATTTCCAGTCCTTTTTCAAACAACTAAAAACCTTAAGATCGATGTATCTTTCTTGATGTTTTTCTCCTTGACGCTCAATGCCTTCAAACTCAAAACCCAGCCGTAACGGAATGGCCGAGCTTTTGTCGTTTCCCACACCACATCGGATAACGATTCGGTTCATGCCAAGTTCTGAAAAAGCAAAATCGATCAGTGTTTTGGTTGATAAAAGCGCGATGCCTTTGCCGGTCATGCGCTCGATCAGCCAATAGCCAATCTCTGTTTTCAGGTTAATCCGGTCGGTATCTTTGTATCCGATCAAACCGGCGAAGCAATGATCGTACCAAATCACAAACACATCATCCTGATCTTGACCGGCTCTGGAGGTGATGGACTGAATAAATGCTTCGGTGTCTTCCTGTGTTTCAGTATCCTGAACAAAAGGGAGCCAAGGTGACAGAAATGCGCGGTTGCGGTCAATCGCCTGGAAAACCTGGAAAGCATGCGAAAACTTGAGCTTTTCCAGTTCTATTTTTTGATTTACAATCAGCCTTTCCATGAGGCCGTCAAGATACTTATTTTTATGAATTTCGTGGTTGCCGGAAGTCAAATCCGAATTTCGTGACAGTCCCATTAATTTCTATATTTGCGAATGTGACACAAAAAAAGAAGCAAATTAACAAACCATTGGATTCAAATTAACATGAAACAGATCACGCTCTTTTCTCTCATTGTAGTTTTTCTCCTTCAGGTTTCGTGCGTTAACTCGCAGGATAACAGTCAAGATGGAAGTCGTGTAAAGATTGAGACTGAATTTGGAGATATCACCTTGAAGTTGTTTGATGAAACTCCGATTCACCGGGACAATTTTATCAAGCTGGCCAACGAAGGTTTTTTCGATGGTTTACTTTTTCATCGGGTGATTGAAAACTTTATGATCCAAGGTGGCGATCCCGATTCAAAGAATGCCGAGCCGGGAAAGCGATTGGGCGGCGGCGATCCGGGCTATACGCTTCCTGCCGAGATTGATTCATCGCTGTTTCATAAAAAGGGCGTGCTGGCTGCAGCACGCAGGGGAGGCCCGTCCAACCCCGAGAAGCGCTCATCGGGTTCGCAGTTCTACATTGTGCAGGGTACCGTTTTTAGCCACGGGGCGCTCGATACCATGGAAATGAAGATAAATCAACAAAGGCAGAAAGAAGTGATGCAACAGCTTTTTAGCCAGGCACAAGACGAGTTGGCTCAATTACAACAGGCCGGAGAAGAGGAAAAGTTGAATCTTCGGATGGCCGAAATCAGAGAAATGGCCAACCAAAAGATCAGCCAAATGGCACCCCTGAAAATTTCGGACGAGCGTCGTGAAGTTTACACAACAGTCGGTGGCTACCCTTCGCTTGATAATGAGTACACCATTTTTGGCGAAGTAATTGAAGGGCTGGATGTTTTGGACAAGTTGGCGGCGGTGGAAACAGATCAGTTTAACCGCCCGGTGAACGATATTAAAATGAAAGTGAAAGTATTGGATTGATGAAGCGAATTGTTCTATTGATAATATTCGGATTGTTTTTGAGTGGAGTGGTTGTGGCGCAGCGTATTGTTGAGGTGGAAACCAACCTTGGGGCGATGCGGTTTGAGCTGTACGACGATACGCCCAAACATCGCGATGCCTTGATCAAACTGGCCGGCGAAGGCTATTACGATGGCACTTTGTTTTATCGGGTCATCGAAAACTTTCTGATCCAGGGTGGTTCCAAATCATCGCGCAATGCACCTCCCGGGAAGCGCATTGGCTACGGCGATCCCGACCACACGGTCGACGACGAAATCCGGAGTCATTATTTTCATCAAAAAGGCGCTTTGTGCGCTCCCCGGCAACCCGACGAGGTGAACCCATTTAAGCAATCCGATATTTCGCAGTTTTATATCGTAAAAGGGCAGGTGTTCACTTCGGGCTATCTCGACACCCTGGAGCTCGCCGTGAACAGGCCAATCCGTCAGGAGATTACAAGCCAGTACTATACTCCCGAAATCAAACAAAAGTTAAAGGAACTAAAAGCGGCCGGTGAGGCTGAAGCGTTTAATGCCCTGTTGCGAAACGTGAAAAGCGACATTGAGTCGCGTTATGAACTTCACCCCGGCAAGCTGAAATTTTCGGATGGTCAACGCCAGGCTTACACCACGGTTGGCGGCTACCCTGACTTGGATGGAAAATACACCATTTTTGGCCAATGCATTTCCGGTTTCGAGGTGATTGACCGGATTGCTGCCCTGAAAACGGACGAAAACAACCGCCCATTGCAGGATGTTAAAATTGAAGTAAATGTAATTGAATGAAGCGGTCAGCCTCGATATTTGTTGCGATTCTGCTCAGTTCCGTGCTGTTCAGTTGTTCTCCTTCAGAAAAAAAGAAGGAGGCCGTTTCAGAAGAGAAAGAAGTGCAGGTGCCGGAGGAGCGTAACCAGTCATTTGCGGCGTTCATCCCTTCAATTGTTAAAATTGAGACTTTTGATGGGGGACGGATTCTTGAAAGTGAAACGGCTTTTTTTGTTGGCGAACAGGAAGTTGTTTGCCGTCTTTCCGTGCTCGACAATGCAACCAACGCGAGAATTACGCCATACGATGAAGATAAAGCCTATGCAATTTCGGGTTATCTGGCTGTTGACCGGATCAACAACCTGGCCCTGTTAAAAGTAGAAGAAATCCGGCGCAAGCCCATTCCCTTGTATTCCGGAATTGCTCCCAATACCGCGAAAAGTATTTATCTCACCAGGCCACAAAGCAACACCTTGCCGCTGCATACGGGAAAAGTGCTTGATTTCAGTACCATTTCAGGAGTCAGGCTCTACCGCGTGGATAATCAGTTTCGGTCGACAATTTACGGAACCCCCGTGTTCGTATCCAATCACCAGTGTATTGGTTTAGGTTTTGCCGAAGTCGTGTCGTACGAGAATCAGAATATGGTTATCCCTTCAACCTATATTACCGCCTTGCTGGAGAAAAAGGCAGATGATCCGAAGAAACTGGAGAACCTGCAAACAACAACTTCAACGGCGATGAGCGAGGCGAACAGGAAAATACGTGGTTTGCGGATTGAAACGGATTTGGGGAATATTGATATTCGCCTGTTTGATGAAACGCCACAATACCGTGATAATTTCATCCGGCTGGTGCGCGAAAATTATTACGACAGCTTGCTGATTCACCGGGTCATTAAAGGCTTTGGAATCCAGTCGGGTGCTGCCGATACGCGTTATGCCGGGCCCGATGATGTCGTCGGGTGGAAAGGGCCGGGCTACACTTTGCCGGCCCATGTCGTACCGAAGTTTTTTCATAAACGGGGCATGATTGGCTCGCCGCGTAAACCCGACCGTGGAAACAGCAAACGGCGGTCCGACGGTTCGCAGTTTTACATCGTCACCGGGCGGGTTTATTCCGACCGCGAGCTGGATGAAATTGAGCAGGAAACCGGACACCAGTTTACGGCAGAGCAGCGCAGGGAATACAAAATCAGAGGTGGTGCGCCCCACATTGACGGGACTTACACCATTTTTGGCGAAGTGACCAGCGGGCTGGATGTGGCCGACCGGATTGTACAGGTGGAAACCGATTCGGATTTTCGACCTTTGAAGGATATACGGGTGAAGAAAATTACCATCCTCGAATAGTCTCACCGCATTTCCCAACATCAAGCTTAGGTTTTCCTTCGGAATCATTATCTTTGTCGATCTATTTCAACAGCAGATACGATGTTAGACAAAATTAAGCAGTTACAGGACGAGATTGAAGCTCTGGGCGCTTCAACCAAAGAAGAAGTGGAAGAGCTTCGCATTAAGTATATTAGCAAAAAGGGCTTGGTGAGCCAACTGTTTGCTGATTTTAAAAATGTTCCGGGTGAGCAGAAAAAAGCTGTTGGACAAGCGATCAACGTGTTGAAAAATAAGGCGCTTGACAAAATTAACGAGCTGAAGGAAAGTTTTGAGAATGCGGAGCAGGGAGCCGGCGGAACCGACTTGAGCCGGCCCGGAGAACCCATGCGCCTGGGAACCCGCCATCCGCTGGCCATTGTTCGAAACGAGATTGTTGAAATATTTGCCCGCCTTGGTTTTACCGTGGCAGAGGGCCCCGAAATAGAAGATGACTGGCATGTATTTTCTGCCCTGAATTTTCCACCGGAACACCCGGCCCGCGATATGCAGGACACGTTTTTCATTCAGAAAGATCCCGACGTGTTGTTGCGGACGCACACGTCGAGCGTGCAGGCGCGTGTGATGGAAAAAACACAGCCGCCAATCCGGGCGATATTTCCCGGACGTGTGTTTCGTAACGAAGCCATTTCGGCCCGTGCCCACTGCATCTTCCATCAAATTGAAGGTTTGTATGTGGATGAAAACGTATCGTTTGCCGATCTGAAACAAACCTTGCTGTATTTCTCGCGTGAGTTGTTTGGCGAAAATACCGAAATCCGTTTGCGCCCTTCTTATTTCCCGTTCACCGAGCCATCGGCCGAAATGGATGTGAGCTGTTCGATTTGTGGAGGAAAAGGCTGCAATGTCTGTAAATACACCGGCTGGCTCGAGATTCTGGGTTGTGGCATGGTCGATCCAAACGTGCTTGATTTATGTGGAATCGATTCGAAAAAATACACCGGCTTCGCCTTTGGAATGGGAATCGAACGCATCACGATGCTAAAATATGGCATCAAAGATATCCGCCATTTCTTTGAAAACGACGTGCGGTTTTTGCGTCAGTTTGAAGGGACGTACTAACGATTGATTACACCAGCAATTCAAACAACTCTTCCACTTCATCTACAAAATAATCTGGTTCGAGTGCTTGAAGCTCTGCGCTGTTTCCGAACCCGTAACCTACGGCAATGGTGCTGATTTCATTGGCTTGTCCGCCAATTATGTCGTATTTGGTATCGCCAATCATCACTACTTTTTCAGAAGAGATAACTTGATTTCGGTTCATCAGTTCGGTAATCAGTCCGGCTTTGGTGTGGCGGCCACCATCGCCGGCGCCCTGTGCGTCAATCAGATAGCGGTCCAGCTCGAAGTGCCGCAAAACGGTGATCATAAACTGGTCTTTTTTCGAAGTGGTAACAAAAAGCTGCTTGCCTTGCTGCTGTAATTCTTCGAGCAACTCAAGTACGCCTGCGTACAATTCTCCTTCATATAGTCCTTGTTGGCTGTAATATTCGCGGAAAAGCCGGATGCCGAGTTCAACCTGCTTGTTGTTAAAACCCAGCACTTTCTTTAGTCCATCCTGAATGGGGGGTCCGATAAGTTGATCGATGATCAGCTCGCCGTCCAGATCAATGCCCATTTGCCTCAGCATGTGGTTAAGCGATTTTACAAGGCCGGGTTTGGAGTTGATGAGTGTGCCGTCCAAGTCAAAAATAAGGTGAGAAAAATTGGTCATTGGTGTTTTTTTCGAGGCAAAGTAAAAGGAAAAAATTGAATCCTGCCACTCATTTGCCAAGTGTGTCCGCGTGAATAAAATTGATTTTTGTAAAATAAATAAGAATGTCTTATCTTCATTCTAAAATTTAATTCAACATTTATGGAACTTCTTTATCCGCCTTCAAGACCTCTGATCCCGTGGCAGGGCACCGTATTGGGCATCATTGGCGTAGTCGAAATTTTGTTCTCCATCCTGTTTCTCTTTATCGCGTTGTTTGGGATTGCCATTGGGGGACTGTTTTCATCATTTGCTATTCCTGACCTGGGTGCGATGATTCCTTCGCTTGCAATTGGTGTGGTTATTCTTTTGCTATTGTTTATCGGCTTGCCGCTTTTCATATTGAAAGTGGCCGTAACCATTGGTATTTTTAAGGGAAAGCGATGGGCAGTTGTCGTCACCATCGTATTTGCGGCCTTGGGATTTATGGCAAACATAGGAAATTTGAATTTCGTTTGGCTGGTATTTTCTGCTATTGAACTGGGCTTGGCTATCGTTTGTTTGAGAGAGCCATTTTATAACCAGTCCCCGTATGTTAACAACCAATCGTACGGTCCGAATTATTGATGAATCCGCTCATCATCGGTGCTTAAAAGTCTACAGCCAAAGGCTCAATAAATAAACCGTAAGTATAGACACCACGCCTTGGAAAAAGGTGGCTACGGTGTGTGTTTTATATCCGGTTGAAACCGACATCTTACTGAATTGGGTCACCACCCAAAAGAAACTGTCATTGGCATGCGAAATGGTCATGGCACCAGCGCCAATAGCCATAACTGCTAGTGCCTTGCCGGTCGCCGAGTCCAAGCCAAGGCCTGGAAGCAAGGGAGCAATGAGTGCTGAAGTGGCCACCAGCGAAACGGTTGATGACCCTTGAGCGGTCTTTAATGCAGCCGCAATGATGAAAGGCAGGAAAATCCCCAGCTGATAGTCAGCCAGCAGTGCGCCCAGTGAATCGCCAATATGCGTGGCTTTTAGCATGGCGCCAAAAGCCCCGCCAGCGCCTGTAATAATCAGGATCGAAGCCGATGCTTGAATGCCGTCGCCCACCCAATGGGTTAACTTTCCCTTCCCTTTTCCTTTCAGCAACAAAAAAGAAGCAAACAAGCCTAAAAAAAGTGCATTGACCGGATCGCCTAAAAAGTTGATGAGCTGGTAACCGATGCTTTTTTCGCTTTCGGCTGCCAAGAGCACAATCGATCGTGCCGCAATCAACAGAATAGGGAGAAAAATTGGAAGCGTGGATAAAAACGCTGACGGCAGCTGGCGGGACTGCTCGTCTGCTTCCACCTTCAGTTCACGATCCTCCTCACTTTTGTAATGTTTTCCGGCGTAGTTTGCCCAAAGGTAACCGGTAGTCATGGCTACAGCTGACACCAGCAAACCCAAAAGAATCACCATCCCCAATTGCTTGTCAATACCCAGATTACCTGCTGCAGCAATCGGGCCCGGGGTTGGCGGCACCAAAGTGTGCGTCGCGTAAAGTCCGGTAGACAAAGCAATGCTCATGGCAATGGCCGACTTTCCCGTCTTCTGGATAAGCGACCTTTTTAGGGAGGATAAAATAACGAAAGCGGAATCGCAAAATACCGGAATGGAAACTATGTAGCCAATGATTCCCATGGCCAGTGCCGGGTATTTCTTTCCGATCAGACGGATAACCAATTCAGCCAGTTTGATGGCAGCTCCCGATTTTTCAAGAATAGTGCCGATGATGGTTCCGAGAATAATGACAATGCCGATGTAAGCCATGATGCTTCCAAATCCATCGGTAATGATTTTCCCAATTTCTACGGCTGGCATGCCGGCCATAAAACCGACGCCATAGGTGGCCAGGAGCAAAACCAAAAAAGGGTGCATTTTTAGTTTGGTGGTGCCCAGAATGATGAAAAGGACAGCGACAAATAATGCTCCGAGTAAGATGTAATGCTGATCCATGAGCTTGATTGAGATTTATAGGGATTCTTAACTGTTCAGTAGATTCAAATTTAACTGCTTCATGTTATTTTCGAAACAGCTTTTTAAAAAAATCTTCGACCCGGTCCACCGGTTCTATTTGGATTTTGAATTTGCTACGGTCCAGTCCTTTGCCTGCTTTGGGGATAAAGATTTTCTGCATGCCCAACTTCTCAGCTTCCGCAATGCGTTGCTCCAGCCGGTTTACCGCGCGAATTTCGCCCGACAAACCCACTTCGCCCGTAAAGCATAGTTTGTTGTCAACAGCCAGGTCGAAGTTGGATGAGAGGATGGCGGTGATCACTGCCAAATCTATGGCCGGATCATCAACCTTCAGCCCGCCGGCAATATTCAGAAACACATCTTTGGAAGCCAGCTTGAAGCCAGCGCGTTTCTCCAACACAGCCAGCAGCATGTTCAGCCGGCGAAGATCGAACCCGGTTGACGAACGTTGCGGGGTTCCGTAGGCCGCCGTACTCACCAGCGACTGAATTTCAATCATCAGCGGGCGGTTGCCTTCAATGGCACCCGAAATGGCGGTACCACTCAAGCCTTCGTGGTCTTTGTTGATGAGCAACTCCGAGGGATTGCTCACCTCGCGCATGCCTTCGTTATTCATTTCAAAAATACCCAGCTCGGAAGTGGAGCCAAAACGATTTTTGATGGAACGCAGGATCCGGTAGAGGTATTGGTTTTCGCCTTCAAACTGCAAAACCGTATCCACCATGTGCTCCAGCACTTTGGGGCCGGCCAGGCTTCCTTCCTTGGTAATGTGACCAATTAGGATGGCCGGAATCTGCCGCTCTTTGGAAAACTTGAGGATACCGTTGGTGCATTCTCTGATTTGACTGACTGATCCGGGTGATGACTCGATGTAAGCCGTTGAAACAGTTTGGATGGAGTCGATAATCAGCACTTCCGGTTCCAGGTGTTCGCAATGTGTGAGTATATTTTCGAGCGATGTTTCGCTTAGAAAGTAGCAGTTGTCATTTTCACGCTTCAGGCGGTTGGCACGTATTTTTATTTGCTGAATGCTTTCTTCGCCCGACACATACAAAATCCGCTTCGATTTCAAATCAAGGGCCACCTGCAATACCAGTGTTGATTTTCCGATGCCGGGTTCACCGCCCACCAGCACCAGCGACCCGGGAACCAGGCCACCGCCCAAAACGCGGTTCAGCTCTTTATTGTGACAGTCGATCCGCTGAATTTGCTCGGCGCTTACCTCGGTCAGCTTTTGAGGTTTGGCACCACTGGCTGTCCGCGAGCTCAACGGACTTTTGGTTTCTTTGACCACTGCTTCTTCAACATAGGTATTCCACTCGCCACAGTTGGTGCATCGGCCTACCCATTTGGGCGACTGGCTGCCGCAGTTTTGGCAGGTATAAACGGTTTTTACTTTGGCCATGTCAGAGGTTTTTTATTTTTTCAATTAAGGCTGAAGTGGAAATTCCTTTGGTCATTTCGATGGTTTCAACGCTGCCACCGCGGGCAAGAACCAAATCGTGCCCGGCAATTTCTTCAATGGTGTATTCGCTGCCCTTTACCAAGACATTGGGCTGTATAGCTTTGATTAAGTTGTAGGGCGTTTCGTCGTTGAACATTACCACCGCATCAACCATCTGCATGGCGGCAATTAACAGTGCCCGCGACTGTTCATCCATGATGGGGCGGTTTGCGCCTTTTAATAGACTGACGGATGGGTCGGTGTTGAGGCCGACAATGAGTTTGTCGCCCAGCCGGGCTGCCTTTGTCAGGGAGTCGACATGTCCGCGATGCAGCAAGTCGAAGCAGCCATTGGTGAAAACCAACTTATAGTTGCTCGTTTTCCATGTTTTTAGCTTTTCAAAAAAAGCCTCGAAAGAGGGGTAGATTTTCGCGGAAATATCGTTCATGATTTAACTGAAGCTTATTCAGTAAAAATAAGAAAACCCCGAGGCTAAAAAAAGCTCCGGGGTTTTAAATATGGTTTCAAACCGGTTTAAACGATTTTATTTGTTTCGATGTCGGGAAATACCAGGCTGGGCTTGAAGGTTTTGGCTTCTTCGAAATCCATGGTGGCATACGAAATAATAATCACCACATCGCCCACGGCCACTTTTCGTGCAGCAGGCCCATTCAGGCAAATCACGCCCGAGTTCCGCTCTCCTTTGATGACGTATGTCTCAAGCCGCTCCCCGTTGTTGATGTTCACCACTTGAACTTTTTCATTTTCGATTAAGTTGGCAGCATCCATCAAGTCCTCGTCAATGGTGATGCTTCCTACGTATTGCAGGTTCGCTTCGGTAACACTTACCTTATGTATTTTCGATTTACAAACTTCAATAAACATGTTGTCACTTTTTTTATTCAAATACAATGTTGTCAATTAACCTGATCTCACCACAATGAACAGCTACGCAGCCGACTTTGTTTAGTGGGCTTTCCCAACTGGATATTGGGTTAAGGTTCTCATCGTCAGTTATTTCAAAGTACTCTGTTTTCAGGAAAATATTTTGATTAATTGTGTCAATGACCCACTTTTTAAGGTCTTTTACGCTCATGTCTCCGGCTTTGTTCCGCGCGGCCAACAGCGTTTGGCGTATGTGTGTTGCGTTTTCGCGTTGTTCGCTGGTTAGTCGTTGGTTGCGCGAGCTCATGGCCAGTCCGTCGTGTTCGCGCATCGTTGGACAAGCCACAATTTCGACTGGCAAATTTAATTGTTTTACCAACGCTTTGATAATGACGAGCTGCTGAAAGTCCTTTAATCCGAAAAAAGCCTTGTCGGGTTTAACCATATCCAGCAATTTGCTAACGACTTGCGCCACGCCGTTGAAATGTCCCGGACGAAACTGACCTTCCATGACCTGTTCGAGCTTGCCAAAATTGAACTGGCGCGTGTCGGGTTCGGGGTACATGGTGTCCACTTCGGGGGCAAAAACCAGTTGGCAGGCGGTCTGATTCAACAGTTCCAGATCCTGATCCAGGGTTCTGGGATAATTAATTAAATCATTTTTATCATTGAACTGGGTGGGGTTGACGAAGATGCTAACCACTACAAAGTCAGTCTGTTGTCCAGCGCTTTCAACCAGCGAGAGGTGCCCTGGATGTAAGGCGCCCATGGTGGGAACAAAACCAATGGTTTTATCCGCTGTTCTCTTCCGTTCAATCAGTTCTTGTAACTCAGTTATTTCCTTTACTACCAGCATGCAGGGCCAAAATTAGAGGTGCAAAGTAAATAAATAATTCAAAACAAATGACAGTCTGACTTCTTAAGTTTTTTTAAGACACCCGTAACAGCCTAAAATTGAATATTCGCGATATTTTTACTAATTTTGCATATTCAAATTCAGCTATTTTTCAATGGAAAAGAAAAGAGTATTATTTATCTCTCAGGAAATTACACCTTACCTTCCAGAATCAGAAATGTCGGTCAAATCGAGGTTTTTACCCCAAGGCATCCAGGAAAAGGGCCGTGAGATCAGGACATTTATGCCACGGTATGGTAATGTGAATGAACGCCGAAATCAGCTCCATGAGGTGATTCGTTTATCTGGGATGAACCTGGTTATAAACGATGCCGATCACCCCTTAATTATCAAAGTGGCTTCTATTCAGGCAGCCCGTATGCAAGTGTATTTTATTGATAATGAAGATTATTTTCATCGAAAGGAGATATTGAGAGATAAGAAGGGAAAGGAATTTGAAGATAATGATGAACGTGCCGTGTTTTTTGCACGGGGAGTGTTGGAAACGGTGATTAAACTCCGTTGGGCTCCCGATTTGATCCATTGTCATGGTTGGTTAGCTTCTCTTGTACCACTCTACATAAAAAGGGCCTATCGAGATGACCCCTTGTTTTCTAATTCAAAAGTGGTCTATTCGGTATACAATGAAAACTTCAAAAATTCGTTAAGTCCAAATACCAAACGTAATGCGATGTTGGAAGGAGTTACTGACGATGATTTAAGACTGCTGGATGAGCCGACCTATCAAAACATGAGTAAAATTGGGATTGAATATGCCGATGCTGTTATTCAAGGTAGTGAGCAGATTAACCCGGATTTGGCGGCATTTATTCAGGCCAAAGAAAAACTATTTTTAGATTATCAGTCAGAAGACACTTACATTGATGCTTACAATGACCTTTATGACCAGGTGATGTAAGCTTGCAAACAGAATTAAAAACAATATTTACGTGAGAAGAAAACTAGAAAAATCAGGAAAACTAGCGATAGTTTTTACCGTGTTGGCTTTTGTATTGTGGAACTGCAAGGAAGATCCGAATAGTACCGGAATGGAGTTGCTACCCGGATCGGATTTAAATACCGTAGGACAGTCGATTGAAAAAGAGTCGATTGGGGCTTTCACCCAACATGATCTCCGGCTTCGTACCGATGAGCCAAATTTCAATTTGTTTGGAACTTTCAATGATCCGGTTTTTGGAAAGACGACTGCCGATTTGGCCGTTCATGTGCGTTTGGCCAGCTATCCGAATTTCGATGAGACCATTCAGGTGGACTCCTTGGTTTTATACTTGCTATACAAAGAAATTTATGGTGATACAACCACCATGCAATCGCTGAAAGTCTACGAACTGGTCGAAGATGTCTTTCTGGATACAACCGATGCCAGTGGCACAGGCGACTATCCGTACTACCAGGATGTCGATTTGAAAGCTTTGGCTAGTGCAACGCCAATTGGTGAATTGGATTATTATCCGGTTTTCCGCCTGGATTCAACAGAAACCGACACGCTGATTCAGGAACTGGCCATTAAGCTGGATGATAGCGTGGCTGAAAAGCTGTACCAGGCTGACTCGCTGGATATGATTAACAACGATGCTTTTGTGAATTTCTTCAAAGGGTTGTATGTTGAGTCGCAAGATGTGAGCAGTGGTGGTGCCATGCTGAGTCTGTACACCCTGGCAACAGGTTCAAACCTGACCATGCACTATACCAAGGTCACCGATACTTTGGTCACCGATTCGCTCCGTTTTGTCTATCGGATCAATGCCAACTCGGCCCGGGTTAGCAGCTTCCGGCACGATTATTCAACCACGGTGTTTGCTGATCAGTTGGTAGAGCAACCGGAATCGCCCGACAGTTTGATTTACCTTCAAACCATGGGAGGACTGCGGGCAAAGATCGATATTCCAACTTTGGATAACTGGAGAGATTCTGTTTTAGGTGATGACAGGATTATCATTAACAAAGCCGCATTGGTATTTCAGGTTGACACGGTGGCATCGGATTACCGCCAATACCGTATCCCAGCCGGATTGATACTTACTGGCATTGATATCATTGAAGAAAAAGAAAAAGAATATTTGCCAGCGGATTTCTCCCTTTCATCCAGCCTGTATGGTGGACGTTACAATGCAACCAATGCAACTTACACTTTCAATATTACCCACCATTTGCAGAATCTGATTGATGGCGAAGTGGAGAATTACGGGTTCTACCTGGCTCCTTCTTTCCGGAATGAAAGAGCGCGTCGGGTGGTATTGAAAGGGGCATCAAGCCATGCAGGAATTCGTCTGGAAGTGACTTACACCAAGTTGAATTAAAGAAGCAACCTGTTCAAACTTCAAAATTAGCATCACATTATGTGCGGAATAGTAGGCTATATCGGCGATAAAAATGTATATCCAATCCTGCTCAAAGGATTGCAACGATTAGAATACCGGGGATATGATTCCGCCGGTATTGCTATTTATAACAGCTCACTGAACGTGTATAAACGAAAAGGGAAAGTGAGTGAGTTGGAAGCTTTTGTTGCCGACAAGAACATACAAGGGCACCTGGGCATAGGCCATACCCGTTGGGCTACACATGGCGAGCCAAATGATGTGAACGCACACCCACATCAGTCTATGCATGGAAATTTTGTGCTGGTTCACAACGGCATCATCGAGAATTATGCCCGTTTGAAAAAGGATCTGACAGCCAAAGGTTTTGAGTTCCAATCGGACACCGATACCGAAGTGCTGGCCAATTTGGTGGAGTACTTCTACCTGATGGAAGAAGTTGAAGATGCCGAAACGGCTGTTCGATTAGCACTGTCGAAGGTGGTTGGAGCCTATGGAATTGTGGTGATTTGCAAGGCCGAACGCGACCGGATGATTGCCGCTCGCATGGGCAGCCCTTTGGTTATTGGCATTGGGCAAGGCGAATATTTTCTGGCTTCGGATGCCAGCCCGATTGTGGAGTACACCGACAGTGTGATTTATTTGAATGATGGCGATGTGGCCATTGTTGAGAAAAATAGTCTGACCCTGAAGACGGTACAGAACATTCCTGCCAATTTTAAGATCACCAAAGTGGATTTGAGCATTGGAGATTTGGACAAGGGTGATTTTGACCACTTCATGTTAAAAGAAATTTTTGAGCAGCCCAAAACCATCTCCGACACGTATCGTGGTCGAATCAGGCCCAACCAAAACGACATTGTGTTGGGTGGCTTGATCGATGTTTTTCCAAAGATAGCCGCTGCCAACCGGATCATTATTATTGGATGCGGAACCTCGTGGCACGCCGCTTTGGTAGCTGAATACCTGATTGAAGAATATGCTCGTGTACCCGTCGAAGTGGAATACGCTTCCGAATTTCGCTACCGAAAACCCATTATCCACGAAGGCGATGTGGTGATTGCCATTAGCCAAAGTGGGGAAACTGCCGACACACTGGCTGCCCTGAAGATGGCCAAATCAAAAGGAGCCCTGATTTTGGGAATATGCAATGTTGTTGGTTCGAGTATCGCCCGCGAAACCGATGCCGGCGTTTATACGCATGCCGGAACGGAAATTGGCGTGGCATCAACCAAGGCTTTTACGGCCCAGGTTACGGTTTTAAGCTTGTTGGCTTTTAAACTGGCCAAAGAGCGGAGCGAGATTGACCAGGAGTTTTACGAAATGCTGATTGGTGAAATGCTGGCCATTCCCGAAAAGCTGGAGACGATTTTGGTGGGGCATCCTTACATAAAAACGGTGGCCGAAAAGTACAAAGATGCTGTCAATGCGCTGTATCTCGGACGCGGATATTTGTTTCCTGTGGCTTTGGAAGGCGCGCTAAAATTGAAGGAAATCTCCTACATTCATGCCGAAGGTTATGCCGCCGGCGAAATGAAGCACGGCCCTATTGCCTTGGTCGACGACAATCTTCCGGTGGTGGTTGTTTCCGCCAAAGACAGCTACTACGAGAAAGTAGTCAGCAACATTCAGGAAGTGAAAGCCCGCAAGGGAAATATCATTGCGGTAGTTACCGAAGGCGACAACGGCTTGCGAAAAATGGCTGATGACCTGTTTGAAGTGCCGGAGTCGCACCCGGCTGTGGCGGCTTTGTTAACGGTAGTTCCGCTTCAGTTGTTTGCCTATTACATTGCGGTGATGCGTGGTTGCGACGTGGATCAGCCCCGGAACCTGGCCAAATCAGTAACGGTGGAGTAGTGGTGGTCGGGCTTGGCTTTCTTCTGACAAAATAGTTGCAGAGCCTGCCAATCGAAGTGAAATGTGTATGTTTGTACGGACGTTGATAACATGAGAAAAATCTTTCCCATACTTTTTTTTGCCTACCTCGGGTACCTGGTGTTCACCACTTCGTGCGCCAACCCCGGAATGCCAACAGGTGGAGCCAAAGATTCCATTCCACCAGTCGTGGTGCGGACAGTTCCTGAATTTAACGGGCGAAATTACAAAGGAACGGAAGTGAGCCTCACTTTCGACGAATTTGTGATCAGCGATCAGCTTAGGGAAGCGCTGGTGGTTTCTCCTCCCTTGGCGAAAAGACCCATGATCCGAACAAAGTCAAAGACCCTGATGATTGATTTGGGCGATGAGCTGAAGGAGAACCAGACCTACTCGCTTGACTTTAAGGATGCCATTGCCGATAACAATGAAAAGAATCCGCTGGAGGATTTTCGATTTTCGTTTAGCACCGGGCCTGATTTTGACAGTCTCATGATTGGCGGTTATGTGAAGGACGCCAAAAACCTGGAACCTATTGAAGGAGCCGTGGTTATGCTGCACGCCATGACGGACGTTGGGGCTTTTAAGGATAGTATTCCGGATTATATTGCCAAAACCGACAAAGAAGGCTTTTATGTGATCAGCAACATTGCACAGGGTAACTACCGCTTGTATGCTTTGCTCGATGCCGATAACACCTTGACCTATAATCAGGAATTGGAGCAAATCGCTTTTTTCGATTCGTTGGTTGTTCCGCAGGATTTGGCCTTGCCGGATTACGAGTCGGAGCTTAATTCCGAAGATACGCTCAGCATCAAGGATAAGCGACAGAATGCGCTGGAAACGCCTTTCTTTTTGATGCTTTTTGAAGAAGAATATTTTGACCAGTACCTGGACGAATACAAGCGCGAACGAGCCAACCTGGTTCGATTCCATTTTTCCGAATCTGTAAGCGACTCGCTGCGGCTCGAGTTGCTTCAACCCACGCCAATGGCCGACGACTGGAACTACCTTGAATATAACGCCACACATGATTCGCTGATGCTTTGGTTGACCGACACGGTGCTGATGAATTCAGACACACTCAAATTGAAGCTGAGTTACCAGGTGGCCGACAGCCTTCAAAACCTTGTGATGACCAGTGATACGCTGGAACTGGTCTATACCAAACCCGAAGTGACTGGCAGGCGCCGAGCTAAAAAAGAAGCAGAAGACCAGCCCGAACCCATTCCGCATATCGCTTTCAAACACAATGCGAAAAGCAATGGTTTTGATGTTTACCGCGATATTGCACTGGAGGCTCCGGAGCCACTTTCGTCTTTCGACTGGTCCATGATCAGTTTGTACCAGAAAGTGGACACGCTGGAGGAAGCACGGACCTTTGAAATGTGGCAGGATTCCCTGTCGGCACGAAAGTTCTATATCCGCTATCCCTGGGAGTTTGAAGAGGAATACCGGCTTCAGGTTGATTCGGCGGCCGCCTACAATTACTCCGGGCATCCGAACAACATGCTTAATCAGCGCATCGGGATTCAGGAAGAAAGTTTTTATGCAAAAATCATTTTAAACATTAGTGGCTTGGCAGGTGATGGTATTATTCAGCTTTTGGAAAATACAGACAACGAAAAAGTGCTGCAGCAAATCCGAATAGCCGAGGACAGCGAAATCGAATTTCCGTACCTAAAACCTGATAAATACAAGATCCGCCTGATTTTGGATCGAAACAACAATGGCGTGTGGGATACCGGAGATCTGGATGAAGGAATTCAGCCGGAACAGGTCATGTATTTTCCAAAGATCCTGAAACTTCGCTCCAACTTTGAAGTGCGCGAGGCCTGGGCGCTGCCGCTAATTCAGTATGAGAAGGAATTAATTGATGAAGACAAGCAAAAAGAGGATGCCAAAAATAAAAGCCGCAATACCCAATCGCAACGGACTGGTTCGCGTGGTTTTTAGCCTGCTTTTCCTTTTGTCAGGCTTATTGTTTCCATGGCAAACGGTGGCTCAAAAGCAGAACCGCGTGTTTTTGCCGGGCGAAAAACTGACCTACGGAGCCTACTACAACTGGCATTTTTTGTGGGTCAATGCTGGCGAAGTTGTCTTTGTAGCCGACACCGTCAACCAAAATAAAGTTCGAAAATGGAGTCTTACCTCGATCGGGAAAAGCTTTAAGGCCTACGATCTTTTCTATACCGTGCGCGATACCTTTTACAGCCGTGTGCTCGATGATAATTTTCAGCCCGATTACTTTTTCCGAAGTGTGAACCATGCGAAAAGTTCCACCCTGCACGAATACACATTTGATGCCGCACAGCGCAAGGTTTATTCGCACGTGAAGCGTGAAAAAGGGGCTCCATTTCGGGATACGCTGGCGTGGAAACCTGCCACCCGCGACATGCTGAGCACGGTGTACGAATTCCGGGCGTATGAGTTTGACCGGCTAAAAAAGGGTGAGAAAGTTAATTTTAGCATGCTCGTTGATAACAAGACAGAAGATTTGTACTTTCGTTACCTGGGGCAGGAAGACGTGAAGACCCGCAATGGGCGAAAGTTTCGATGCCACCATGTGCTGATTACTTTGCTGGGTGGCGATTTTTTCCCCGATGGTGAATACATGCACGTATGGTTCACCGCCGACCGAAACCGGATTCCGGTGAAAGTGGAAACGAAAATCCTGGTGGGCTCAGTCAACGCAATTTTAACAGATTTAGAGAATATCAAATATCCATTAACTTCTGAAATAAACTAATTATGGCAAGCATTCGGGATCTTAAAAAAGACGTTGATTACTTGGTATCGATGGTGTTGGTTGACTGTTTTCAGTACACCAATTATTTTGAAAATGCGGACAAGGAAGGGGCTTACAAAATTGTTGAGGACCTGATGGCCAAACATTCGGATTTGCGTAAGCGCATCAATCATCCGGATGGAAAAGACAACCCCAAGCTGATTAAGCAACACTACAGAAAAATTGGCGAAGATTTGCTGGCTGTTTGCGACCATGCTTACGCCGAACTGGCCCAGCTAATTGAGAAAAAGGCTTAGTCGATTTTACGAACAAGCTCAAGCGTTTTATCCGCAATCACCTGCCCTTCGAGGTAGGTGATTAATCGCCATGGCCCCAATTTGTCCTCAAGGGGTTCCCAAACGCAGTCGCCCAAAAAGAAACTGTAGTCGTTGCTGTTGACGTAGTATTCGCCGGTAAAATCCGGTGCGATATTCCCCTGCTCATCTTTAAAAGGCGGATGAATGATCCGAAACTCCAGCTTTTTTCCCTTGCCTTTCCGTATTTTCAGCAGGTAGCCAAATTCAGTCCCAATTTCAGCCTGAATCGTATGGGCGATCTCCAAAATCTTTGGAAGTTCACGGCTCTCACGGTCCCATTTTGTATATTGACCATAACTGTGTAAGATAATATCGACCTTTTTCTTTGCCAAGGGTATGTTAAATTTTTAGTTCTTCCAATTAAGAATGATTCCAAATAAAAAACTGTGTTTATATTTGTGCCTGGAATGATGCACTTGCGCAAATATATAAAACTATTTATTCTTTTGCTGTTGCCAGTTTACTTGGTTTTGCTGGGCAACTCCATGAGTAACATGCACCTGCACGTACTTTCAAACGGAATGGTTGTCAAGCACGCACATCCCTTTGATCGAGAGGAAGACAGCCAGGAGCACCATTCGCACTCCGATGCAGAAACTTGCTACTATCAGGCATTTTTTCTGGATTATTTTGATACGGCGGAGCCCGTGCATCCGCTTATTGCAGACCTGTCAATAGCCGAAATACTGGTGCAGCCAGCGGTACTTCATTATTCATTTCAACATACCAATCCGAATTTTCTTCGTGGTCCTCCCAACTCCTAACTTTTCAGGGGAATTGTCTTGTTTTATGTCAATAAGTTGATTTTTGGCCTTCCGATATACCAACTAATTGGGATTGCCGGATCGGTTTGATGAAGATAATTTTGCCCATAAAGAATTCAACCCGAAAAATCACTTGATCGTTTTTCAATTTCATTCGGAATGGAAAAACGTAAAAAACCGCATCAACTCATTATGAAGAAGTTATTTTTTATGGCGCTTATGTCGCTGACCTGTTTTTTGGCTCAGGCCAAAGATATTCCAAATGAAAAGTTAGAGGATACCATGTTGTTCGGCGATGTGCGCTCCGGAGATGAGCACATTCCGTTTGCCACCGTCATGGTGAAAGGAACCACCGTGGGGACGGCAGCCGATGCCAGTGGGCACTACAAACTGGTGGGAATTCCTGAAGGCACCCAGCAGGTTGTGGTTTCGGCTGTTGGTTTTCAGCCCCGATCGTATGAGCTGAGTTTCAAGATTGGCGAAGCTGTCACCTTGCTGGCTGAGTTGGAGACGGACGATATCGGCCTGGAGCAGGTGGTGGTTACCGCTGACCGAAGTGAAAAGTCGCGGCGCGAAGCTTCCACTATCGTGAGCACCATCAGCCCAAGATTGTTTGAAAGTACACAGAGTGTGACTTTAAGCGAGGGATTGAGTTTTACGCCTGGCCTGCGTATGGAAAACAATTGCCAGAATTGCGGCTTCACCCAGGTACGCATGAACGGACTGGAGGGCCCTTACTCGCAAATTTTGATCAACAGCCGGCCGGTGTTTAGCGGGCTGGCCGGCGTGTACGGGCTGGAGCTGATTCCGGCCAACATGATCGACCGCGTTGAAGTCGTTCGTGGTGGCGGTTCGGCCTTGTTTGGCAGCAACGCCATTGCCGGCACCATTAACTTGATTACCAAGGAGCCGGTTCAGGATATATACAGCATCAACAGTTCCATTTCAGTCATTGGCAATAATGGTGATACCGATTTCAATTTGAGCATGAATGGCTCCATTGTGAGCGAAGATTACCGCTCGGGCATGAGCTTTTATGGTTTTAAGCGGCAGCGCGATCCGTACGATGCCAATGACGATGGCTTCTCAGAGATGTCGACCATTGAGAACGGTACTTTTGGGGCCAGTTTTTTTAAGCGCATGGGGCTTCGTTCAAAATTGAATCTCGATTACTTTTTTATCAACGAATCGCGCCGGGGCGGCAATGATTTTGATGTGCCCAATCACGAAGCAGATATATCCGAAGCGGTGGATCACGAGATTAACTCGGTGAACCTGACCTTCGACCAGTTTATGCGCGACCACGACAAACTCAGTTTTTTTGCGGCCATGCAGCATGTCGACCGTGGATCGTACTATGGCGCGGAGAAGGATTTGTCGGCCTATGGCCATACCAAAGATCTGGCGTATTCGGTGGGATCACAGTATCATCGCGATATCGATCAGTTCTTGTTTTCACCATCTGAACTGGTGATGGGGGTGGAGATGTCCAGCGACGACCTGACGGACCAGAAGCTGGGCTACTTCGATTTAGAAACAATGGAGCATGTTGGTACCACGACCATCACGGATCAATCGGTGAAAACGTTTGGGTTTTTTGCGCAGAACGAGTGGGTGACCAACAAGTGGCGTTTGTCGTTAGGCTTCCGGGCCGAGCACTACGCCATTACTGATCAGGCCGATTCAAATGGCGATATTTCAGGCAATGTGTTCAGCCCACGGGCCAGCGTATTGTACAACTTGTCGGTGAGCGTTCAGCTGCGTTCCAGCTTTGCTAAAGGTTACCGTGCGCCGCAGATTTTCGACGAGGATTTACACATTGAAACTTCCGGGGCACGCCAGGTCATTCATGAAAATGACCCGAATCTGGAGCAGGAAAACTCGCACAGTGCTACTTTTTCGATCGACATTTCGCAAGCTTTCGGACGCTGGCAAACCCAGTTGCTGGCCGAGGGCTTTTACACGGCACTCGAAAATCCTTTCACCAACCAGTACGGGGCAGCCGACGAAAATGGGAGAGTGGTTTATACCCGCACCAATGCCGAAGATGGTGCCAAAGTGCAAGGCGTCAATCTGGAGTTCAATGCTTCGCCGGGAATCCGTTGGATGTTGCAATCGGGCTTTACTCTTCAGCAAAGCAAGTACGAAAGTCCGCAGGAATTTGATGAGCGGCGCTTTTTCCGCACACCAAACAGCTATGGTTACCTGGCCCTGAGCTATTCGCCCACAGAATCATTTAAGGCTTCGCTTACCGGAAACTACACTGGCAAGATGCTGGTTCCGTATTTCGGCAACACCCTCGACAACCCGGAAGCCGGGCAGTTGAAGAAGGTGGACCCGTTTTTCGATTTGGGACTGAAAGTGAGTCAAAACCTGAAACTTTCGGATGACTTTTCGGTGCAGCTGTACGCTGGTGCCAAAAATCTGTTTGATGCTTACCAAAACGATTTCGACTTTGGAATTGATCGTGACCCCGGATACATTTACGGGCCGCTGTCGCCCCGCACCATCTACTTTGGAATCAAACTGGGGAATATCTTTTAAACCATACGCTTGATCGCTTTTCAATATTTGACCGCCCACAAAATAATACTAATTTTGTGGGCGTTGTTTATAGAGCTTTAAATCTGGAATATGGGTGATTCGGAAATGAATACAAAGAAGAAATTTTCACTGGGCAGTACCGATAAAGAGAGACGCAATAACCTGATTGTGATTTTTCTTGCCGTTATTTTGATTGTGGTGGTGGTCTTGTTTGTTATGCAGCGCGGTGAGCATAAACAAATTGTGCAAGCTTTGAATGCGGAGAAAAATTCGATCGAGCAGGAACTGACCCAGATGATTGAAAGTTACGATAGCCTGAAAACCGACAATGACACGGTCAACTCACAATTGTTTGTCGCACAGACCAAGGTGAAAGACCTGATGCTGGAGATTGGCCAGGTAAAGAAAGCCAGCTACGCACAAATTGAGCAGTATCGTGAAGAAGTGGGATCGCTGCGCCGCATTATGCGGAACTACATTGTGCAGGTCGATTCGCTGAACCGCAGGAACCAGCAACTGATGGAGGAAAACGCTCAGGTAAAGCAGGAATACGCCCAAATTGAGAGTCAAAAAGCCCAGCTCGAAAAAGACAAGGAACGCTTGTCGCAGCGCGTGGAGAAAGCCGCGACCTTGGAAACACAGGGACTATCTGCCTTCGGAATCAACTCCCGCGGTAACGAGGTCAATAACAGTTCAAAAGCCGAGAAAATACAAGTCAACTTCACTCTCGCAAAAAATATCACCGCACAGCGAGGCGCAAAAAATATCTATGTCCGTATTCAGCGGCCCGACCAGATTTTGCTACTCAAGTCGAGCAATGATCTGTTTCGTTTCGAAGACCTGCGCATACCCTACTCGGCCATGCGCGAAGTGACTTATGAGGGCAACGATTTGCCGGTGAATATTTTTTGGGACAATGCGGGCGAGCCGCCTTTGATTCCGGGCGAATACACCATCGATATTTTTGCCGATGGCAATAACATCGGAACCACCACTTTTTCGTTTAAAAAATAAGCTCAATCGATTGATTAACCTTGGTTATTGGCCGGTTGCCTTTAAATCCCCAATCTTTTTTAATTCAAGATGATGAAGCAATTTTACCTGACCATCCTAATCTTTTTCGTTGGGCTTTGCCTGGCCTTTGGACAAAGCTTAAAAGGGATCGTTACTGATCATCAAAAGCGAGGAATCGAAGGAGCGTACATTCTTCACGTTCAAACCGGAAACCATGTGCACACCAGCCTGACCGGCGACTTTGTGTTTGTTGGCGTAAAAACAGGCGATACGCTTCAGGTGAGTCACTTGGGTTACCAAACGCAACAGGTGCTTGTTGAGGATTTGACAAGTGAATTGATTGTGCGTATGAAGCAGGTTTTTGTTTCCTTAGATGAAATTCAAATTTCGCCAACCATCGAAGCCCTGGAACTTTTTAGCACCATCGACATTCAAACCAACCCGGTTAATTCTTCGCAGGAAGTTTTGCGTAAAGTACCCGGGCTTATTATTGGACAACATGCCGGGGGCGGAAAGGCCGAGCAGATTTTTCTGCGTGGTTTTGATATCGACCACGGAACCGACATCAATATTACGGTAGATGGGTTGCCGGTGAACATGGTATCGCATGCTCATGGGCAGGGCTATGCCGACCTGCATTTTCTGATTCCCGAAACAGTCGATGGGCTGAGCTTTGGCAAAGGGCCATACAACGCAGCACAGGGAAATTTTGCGACCGCCGGGTTTGTAGCTTTCAAAACGAAAGACCGGCTGGACAACAGTCAGCTGAAGCTGGAGGTGGGCGAGTTTGATACGCAGCGCCTACTTGGAATGTTCAATGTGCTGGACACAGAAAGGCAAACGGCATACCTGGCATCTGAATACCTGGCCACGGACGGGCCTTTTGATAGCCCGCAGAATTTTGACCGCATCAACCTGATGGGGAAATATACCAGCCGACTGCCCAATAACGACAAACTTTCGGTTTTGGCCTCCTATTTTACCAGCCAGTGGGACGCATCGGGGCAAATTCCACAACGGGCAGTCGATGATGGCAGCATCAGCCGGTTTGGAGCGATTGACGACACGGAAGGCGGACAAACCAGCCGAACCAATGTGTTGGCCGATCATGTTCACACCATGAAGCCAGATGCTTTCATCAAAAACTCGGTTTATTTTTCGAGTTATGATTTCGAACTGTATTCGAATTTTACCTTTTTCCTGAATGACCCGGTCAATGGCGACCAAATCAAACAGAAGGAGAGCCGCAAGTTGTTTGGAATGAACAGCGAGTTCAACCAGCAGTTTGATTGGGGAAACAGTCAGGGCCGCTTGCAGGCTGGTGTTGGCTTGCGCAAGGACCAGAGTTCCGGCAACGAGTTGTCGCACACTGCCAACCGGCGCGAAACAATTGAACAGCTAAAGTTAGGTGAAATCCATGAAACCAACCTGAATGCCTATGTTAACGCAGCCTTTGATTTTGGAAAGTGGACCATCAACCCGGCCCTGCGTGTCGACCATTTTAAGTTCAACTACAACGATGAGTTGCAAGACAGCTACCTCAAGCAGTCCGAATCGCAGGCTATTGTCAGTCCCAAACTGAATATTCTGTATCATTCGTCCGATTGGCTTCAGCTTTACGCCAAGTTTGGCAAAGGTTTTCATTCGAACGACACTCGTGGTGTCGTGGCTCAAAATGGGCAAAAAATCCTGCCGGCAGCATACGGTTCTGATCTCGGGCTGATTTGGAAGCCCATGTCGAGCATGATGGTGAATCTGGCCGGCTGGTATTTGTTCTTGGAGCAGGAATTTGTTTATGTAGGCGACGAGGGCGTGGTAGAGCCCAGCGGAAAAACCCGGCGCACCGGACTAGACCTGAGTTTGGGATACCAGCCGCTTTCGTGGTTGTTTTGGGACTTGGATGCCAACTACACCCTGGCCAGGGCAACGGAGGAACCTGAAGGCGAGGATTATATCCCGCTGGCGCCCGATTTTACCTTAACCAGCGGACTGAGCGTCGTTCATCCTGAAGGATGGTACGGCGGACTGAAGCTTCGGCACATCAATGACCGCCCGGCCAACGAAGATCACTCGATTGTGGCAGCCGGCTATTCGGTCGTTGATTTTAACGCGGGGCACCAATGGCCGGCGTTTGATATCAGTTTAAATATCCAGAACTTGTTCGATACCGCCTGGAACGAAACCCAGTTTGCCACTGAAACCCGGCTTCAAAATGAATCCGATCCGGTTGAAGAAATCCATTTTATACCCGGAACCCCACGTTTTATCAAAATCAGTGTGGCGTATAAGTTTTAAGAGGAAGATCATGGTGTGTTCTCCGGAGGGCAATGTTTTTTTCTGGGGGCAGGCTCGACCGTTTTCCGCATTCCCGAAATAATTTTCTACTTTTGCGTGTGTTGTGGTGGCTTTCTTCCTGTTACCGGGAAGTGCCTTAATAAGGGAATCCGGTGCAAAACCGGAGCAGTCCCCGCTGCTGTAAACCTGTATGTTTCTTCGGAAATAAACGCCACTGTCCCGATTTTTCGGGGTGGGAAGGCCCGAAGAAGGGTGAGCCAGAAGACCTGCCAGCAACATCAATTGTTTAACCGGATCTTCGGGAAAAAAGATCGTCGGGAACTTCGTTTCCTGCCAATTTGATTTCTCTGAGGCGAAAGCCCATTTGAATGATGAAAAAGTTTGGTATTGCTATTCTGACCTTTGTTTTTCTATGCCTGGTCGTGTTCACATCGTATGGAAAAACGCCGCAGCGTATCATTTCGCTGGCCCCCTCATTAACCAAAAACCTGTTTTTACTTGGATCCGGAGACTTGCTGGTGGGCTGCACCAGCTACTGTACGCTGCAAAGCGAAACGGACGCTGAAGTGGTGGCCTCAGCCATTCAGGTGAATTATGAAAAGGCCGTGATGCTAAAGCCTGATTTGGTGATTACCACCACCCTGACCAAGCCCAAAACCATTGATACCTTTAGAAAGTTAGGGGTTGAAGTGTTGGTTTATGATACACCTCGATCGTTCGATGCCATTTGCGCCCAGTTTATTGATTTGGGCAAGCAGGTAGGCAAACAGGCAGAAGCCGAAACCTTGATTGCCGATGCCCGGCAGCGTATGACCGAAATCCGGCGAAAGATTCCTGCTAACGCTCCCCCTCAAAAAATATTTATGCAGATTGGCGCCAATCCGCTGTTCGGTGTCGTTCCAGATACTTTTATGAATGATTTTGTGCGTTTCTCTGAAACTGAAAATATTGCCGCCGATCTGGCGGTTGGCAGCATCAACCGCGAAACGGTGCTTGTGCGTAATCCCGACATTATTGTGGTGGTGCTGATGGGCCTGATTGGTGAGGAAGAGAAGAAGCGGTGGGAAAGTTATGCCAGTTTGAGTGCGGTGAAAAAGGATCAGATTTTCATTGTGGATGCCGACAAGGCATGCAGCCCCACGCCTTTGTCGTTTGTTGAGACATTGGATGAATTAATCACTCAAATTTACTTGCGATAAAATAACAGATCTTGATCGTACAGGGAAAATACATGAAATGGATGGTGGCTCTGGTGGCCATGATGGCCTTATTGCTGGCTGCCATGGCTATTGCCTTGTCGGTGGGCGAGCTAAACCTAAGCCCCGGCAGTGTGGTGCGCATGCTTTTGTTTGGGGGCGACGAATCGGATATGGAGTACCTGCTGATCTCAAAAGTCAGGCTGCCGCGAGTCGTGCTGGGTGTCGCCGTTGGCGGTGCGCTTAGTCTGGCAGGCGTTATTTTGCAGGGCATTTACCGCAACCCCTTGGTCGAACCTTTTACGCTGGGCATTTCCGGAGGAGCCTCACTTGGCGTTGCTTTCACTATTGTCATGGGACTGCACCTGTCACTGGGCTCATTTATGTTGCCGCTGTCGGGCTTTGTTGGTGCTTTTGTTATCATCTTTCTGGTCTACACCATCAGCTCCCGCAGGGGCGCCATCAATATTCAGAACATGTTGCTAACAGGGGTGATGATCAGCTTTATCGCTTCGTCGGGCATGATGTTTCTGATGGCTACCACCAGCTCCGACAACCTGCACGGCATTGTTTTCTGGATCATGGGTTCGCTGGACGAGCCCAATACCGGCCTGATAAAGTTGACTTTGATTGCAAGCCTGGTGGTGTTGGTTATTTCGTACCTCTTTGTGCAGCCACTGAATGCCTTACGCCTGGGCGAAGAAAAGGCGCTTCACCTGGGATTCAATACCAATGTGGTGATTCGGGTGTTGTTTGTACTGGCTTCCTTGCTGGCCGGAATTTGTGTGTCTGTCTCTGGCGTGATTGGCTTTGTCGGGCTGATTATCCCGCATGTCCTGCGCCTGCTGTTTGGGTCGGACTATCGTATTTTACTGGGAGCTTCGTTTTTGTTGGGCGGTATTTTCCTGGTTTTGTCCGATGTGGTGGCGCGAACGATTATCTCGCCCAACGAGCTGCCCATTGGTGTAATCACAGGCATTATTGGCGGATTGGTTTTCTTGCTGCTGATGAGTCAAAAGCGAAAGGGAAAGTAGCATGAAACAGTCATTCTTTTATATTGAGAATTTTTCCTGCGGTTATCCCGGCTTTAAGCTAAGCGAAATCAATCTCAAACTTGAAAAAGGATCTTTTAGCGGAATTATCGGGCCAAATGGCTCCGGAAAGACCACCTTGTTTCGTGGAATAACCAGTTCGATTGCCACCCTGCAAGGGAAAATCTTTCTGAAAGGAAAGGATATGCAGTCCTTCTCGCTGAAAGAAAGGGCCCGGCACATGGCCATTGTTACCCAGTTTACCGATACTGACCAAATTTCGGTGGAAGATTATGTATTGATGGGGCGCATGCCTTATCATCACCGGTTTCAGTTTTTCGAATCGAAGGGCGATTTTGAGAAAGCACACCAATACATGCAGCTCACTGATGTGCTGAAACACAAGGATAAGCTGATGACGGAGCTGAGTGGTGGCGAACAACAGCGTGCGGCCATTGCCCGGGCACTGACACAGGAGCCCGAACTGCTGCTGCTTGATGAGCCAACTTCCCATTTGGACATTACCCACCAAGTGCGCATCCTGGATTTGCTGCACCGACTCAACCAGGAAATGGGGCTCACCGTGCTGATGGTCATTCACGATTTAAACCTGGCTTCGGAGTATTGCGACCAGCTGATCTTGTTTAACGAAGGCAAGCTTTTTACCCGGGGAACCCCGGAAGAGGTGCTCACTTTCGATACCATCGAACAGGTTTACCAGACTCCGGTAATTACCCGCACCAATCCCTATTCCAATAAGCCAGTCATCTTTTTGGTGAGCGAAAAGATGATGAAACAAGGTGGGGAAACAGGTAGCTCGTTACGTGGCTGCATTCGTGATTGAACAACAACCTGGATGGCCTGACCCCTGACGCAATTGTTTCTTTTCTTGTACCCTTGTTTGCATCAGTAGATGTATTTTCATACTAAATCAGCCTTTCTCAGTTTTTTATTACCTGTTCTTTTTGCCCCATTTTTCCTGAATTTTAGGCTTTCTGAAAAAATACTTATCGAAGGAGTAAATTTTTTTTGTTGATGTAATGTGCAAGTATTCAGTTGTTTGAAGTTTTCTTCAAAAATAAATTCAAAAAATTTAGTACTTTGTATTGCATAGTTCCATTTAATGTTCATATATTTGTAATACCAAATTCAAGGTAAAAAATAGAAATAGTTTAAAAAGAGTTCTATACAGAGTGTAACGAAAAGAAAAATCAGTCGTCTTAAAGACAGAAAACAGAAAATAAGAAGTCTCAAAGCCAAATGAGCAAATCAGAAAACAAAACAATTAGACAGAAACAGAAAACAGAAACTAGAACAAAAACACAGGAGGCCAAATCATGAAAACACAAAATTCAAAAACAGGAAACAACAACAATCAAGTTGAAAAAGTGATTTTAAGAAGTGCAGCAGTAATTATTAGCTTTGTGCTCATTAGTTTTACCGTCAGTGCCCAGGGATTCTGGAAGCAGTTATTAACCAACAACAGCTTTGGCAAAGTCGCCCTTTTGATGGTTGAAGAATCGGTGACAGCCGATGTTGCAACCGAAAGAGCGTTGCCAGCCGAATCAGCCGGATTGTCTTTTTATTTTGAACAAGCCGCCGACGAGGCACTGGAAATTGAAAGCTGGATGACCGATGATGCTTACTTCGGAGCCTATACAAACATGGCAGTGCCTGAAGTCGAAGCCGATTTGGAACTGGAAGAGTGGATGAAAGATGAAAGCTACTTCAGCAATAAACTAACTGTTGAAGAAAAAGAAAAGGAACTGGAGTTGGAAGCTTGGATGACCGACGCCAGCTACTGGAGAATGTAAGCCTGAATTGGGCAGGCAGCGGGAAGCATTGAGTATAAACAGAGAAGAGAGAGGGAACAAATTATGAAGATCGAGAATACAAAAGCACAAATGCGCAAAGGGGTATTGGAGTATTGCATTTTACTGGTGCTGGATGGCAAGCCCCTATATGCGAGCGACATCATTGATGAGCTGAAAACCTCGAAGATGATTGTTGTGGAAGGAACACTCTACCCACTGCTTACCCGGCTGAAAAATGCCGGACTGCTGGCCTACAAATGGGAAGAATCGACCCAAGGACCACCGCGCAAATACTATGAACTGACCGACACCGGTAAGCAGTTTGTCGTTGAACTGGGAGACTCCTGGGATGAACTGGTTGAAGCGGTAGGAACAATCAAATCAAGCAAATCGTAAGCGTCAAGACAAAAAGAAAGCACAAACGAACAAAAACAAAGAGAGATGAAAAAGACATTTACAATCAATATTAGTGGAAGCGTTTTTCACATCGACGAGGATGCTTACCAAAAGCTTCAAACCTACCTTCAAATGCTGAATGCCCATTTTGGTTCGGGCGAAGAAGGACGCGAGATTTTGCAGGATATTGAAACGCGTATTGCCGAACTTTTCAACGAAAAGATGAGCAAAGATGAAAAGAATGTGATCCTTGAAACCTGGGTTGATGAAGTGATTGCCCGCATGGGTAAGCCCGAAGACTTTATGGAAGGTGAAGAAGAGGAGGAAGAAGAAAGCACTGCCGGACGAGAAGCCAGTCAGCCCGGGTACACCACCACCGGCAAAACAAAACGCCGGATGTACCGCGATCCCGACCATCGGGTGTTGGGCGGTGTTTGCTCGGGCATGGGTGCTTACTTTGGTATCGAGCCGCTGGTGCTGCGTATCATCTGCTTTGTGTTGATTTGGGTGACTGGTGGCGTGATGATTCCGGTGTACCTGCTACTCTGGATTGCCGTTCCAAAAGCCAAAACCACAGCTCAAAAGCTCGAAATGCGCGGGCAGGAAGCCACCGTGTCCAATATTGAAAAATCAATTCGCGAAGAAGTGAAGGAAGTCAAGGAGAGCTATAATCAGTTTCGCAGCTCCGACTCCTACAACAAAGGCCGCGAACAGGTATCGCGCTTTGGCGAGGTGGTTTACCGCGTGCTGCGTGTCGCTCTGAAAGTAGTCGTGATATTGGTTGGAGTAGCCCTGATCCTGTTTGGGTTTGTGGGCTTGCTGACCTTTTTGACCTCGATGATTGTTGGCCATTCGGTCATGGAAGCTGCCCCTTGGTTTGGTCACTGGGGCCCCGAATTTCATATGCCCGAAATCGCACACTTTTTCATCAGCTCCGGCTCATTGACCACCTTGATGATTGCCTCGGCCTTTTTGGTGGGTATTCCGCTGCTGGCGATTCTGTTTGTGGGTACAAAAATGGTGTTCCGCTTTCAAACCAACAACAAGTTAATCTTTTTAGGTTCGCTGGGTGTTTGGCTGGTGGCGCTGGTGGTCGCCATTGTTGTATCGCTGTCGCAAGTTGGCGACTACAGCAAAAGCACCACGGTAAGCCAAAGCCAGGTAGTTGACTGCGATAGCTGCCAGACCTTGTATCTTGAATTGGGGAACGATAACTACAGCAACAGCCACAACTACTCAATGGATCTGGATCGGATGAAAGTGGTGTCTGAAGGTGGTAAAACCCTGTTGCTGGGCAGTCCGCGACTGGATGTGGAAAGCAGTAACACCAACGACTTTGTGATTTTAACCCGCAAAAAATCGCGGGGCAGCAGCCAGGAAGTGGCCAAGGAGTATGTGGAAGAAATTGTATACAACTTCAATGTCAGCGATTCGACGGTTTATTTTGACCCGTACTATCGCCTCAAAGACGGATCGCGTTGGTTGCAACAGGAAGTGGATATTACCATCAAAGTGCCAGAAGGAAAAAGCGTTTACCTGGGCGAAAAACTCATCAAAATTATCTACGACATCGAGAACGTGTCGAACACCTGGGATGGCGACATGGTTGGCAAATACTGGAAAATGACCGAACTGGGACTGGAAGAGGAGAACCGATAGGTATTATCAAAGTCGGAGCAATTCAATCAAAAAAAGACAAAAACATGAAAACATTAAAAACCATACTTTTGAGCATTACAATCCTGGTCAGCACGGTTGCGATGGGGCAAAGCAAATCAGATAAATTATTCGATACTTTCAGGAACAAGCCGGGGGTCAGCTACTTTGCTTTCACAAAAAGCATGACCGACGCCTTCAATATTGATTTGGACGATGAAGGAAAAACCATTCAAGGCGATTTGAATGAAATCCGCTTCCTGTCTTACAATCCCCGGAAAGGGAACTTGAATGGCCCGGATTTCATCACGAAAGCGGCTGGTTTGCTGCCCGGTACCTACGATCGGATCGTGGAGGTTGACAGCGAGAACAATGCGGAGATCTGGATGCTGGGGAATAAGCGGAAGGCTTCGGAGTTTCATATTTTTGTCCGGAATGAATCCGCCGATGACAACCAGTTCTTAATCTCTTTTTACGGTGATTTCGATATTGATGATCTTGACGGAGTGCGTGAAATCGGATTAAGTTTATCTGTTGACAAGTAAGCAGGTAGAAGTAAAAAACCTCCGTTCAATTTTTTAACTGACAAAACAGACAACCATGAAACGATTAACAAAGTCATACGATAAAAAATTAGCCGGCGTTTGCGCCGGAATTTCCGAATATTTCAATCCAGAGCTCGACCCCATTTTAGTGCGAATTGGGTTCGTGGTGCTGGGGGTTTTCAATCCCTTAATGCTGGTGGTGTACATCATTCTCGCGATTGTGATGCCGGAGCCGGAAACTGCAAGATAGCGTCTGCCGGTTTTCTCTACATCCCCACATCATACTGATTATTCGTATTTATTTGGATGTTTAAGATCTTGAGGTTAGGCAGTGGCGCAGGTTGTCATGATCCTAACCCAGGTTGGCAAGGTGCTGACCCACATTTTCATCGTTCTGACCCAGGTTAGCGTGTTCCTGACCTGGGTTTTTGCCTTCCTGACCTAGGTCAGCATGATCCTGACCCAGGTTGGCAAGACGCTGACCTGCATTTTTATCATCCTGACCCGGGTCATCATGTTTCTGCCCTGGGTTTTTGTCGTCCTGACCCGGGTCAGAAGATCGACAACCTGGGTTGGCAAGGCTGTGACCCGGGTTACCATCACGCTGACCCAAGTTACAGCCTCTCTGACCTGGGTCACAAACCGGGCACCTAGCCATTGAAGAACCAAAAGACGGTCGCAAGCGCAAAAAAACCGAAAAAGCGGATGAAGTAGATAATGACACAAGCTAAAGAGGAGTGTCCCCAAAACGGTGTAGATCGGATTAAGCTCGTGAATGGCAGGGATCAATGGATTTGAAGTGCTTGCGGTGACCTTTTAGCCGAAGGCGTGATCGGCTCCTCATTTTCTCCTTGACTCTTAGTGAAATGAAGGCTTACCGTGTTTCCGGTTTTATGTCCTGCCCAAGCCCAAAAAATTTCTATATTTGTACCTCTTAAAAAAAGAACGATAAAAAAGGAATCCAATGAGCAATAAATTCCCGGTATACAAGCAATTAGACCTTTCTCAGGTAAACAAGGATGTTCTGAAAAAGTGGGAAACCGATGATACCTTTCATAAAAGCATCAGTACCCGCGAGGGGAATGAGACCTTTGTGTTTTACGAGGGACCACCATCGGCCAACGGAATGCCGGGAATTCACCATGTGATGGCGCGTGCCATAAAAGATACCTTTTGCCGCTACAAAACCATGAAAGGCTTCCGGGTTCACCGTAAGGCGGGCTGGGATACGCATGGCTTGCCGGTTGAGTTGAGCGTGGAAAAATCGCTCGGAATCACCAAGGAAGATATTGGCAGTAAAATTACCGTTGAAGAATACAATGCTGCTTGCCGGCGGGAGGTGATGAAATACACCAAGGAGTGGGAGGATCTGACCCGCCTGATGGGCTACTGGGTGAACATGGATGATCCTTACGTGACTTACGATAACCGCTATATTGAAACGGTTTGGTGGTTGCTCAAAAAGCTGTTCGACAAGGGCCTGTTGTATAAAGGATACACCATTCAGCCCTATTCGCCGGCTGCCGGAACCGGCTTGAGCTCGCACGAGCTGAACCAGCCGGGCTGCTACCGCGATGTGAAAGATACCACCGCTGTTGCCCAGTTTTCCGTTGTTCGTGATGAGAAATCGGAATTTTTATACGAAGGCGTGGATTCACCCCTTTATTTCCTGGCCTGGACCACCACGCCCTGGACTTTGCCGTCGAACACGGCCTTATGTGTCGGCCCGAAAATCACCTACGTGAAGGTGAAGTCTTTCAATCCATACACAGGCGATCCGGCAACGTTGATTTTAGCCAAGGATTTGCTGAGTGCCCACTTCAACCCAAAACATGCCGGGCTGCCGTTTGACGAATATCAACCGGGTGACAAAAAAATTCCGTTTGAAGTACTTGGTGAGTATACCGGCGACCAATTGGCCGGCGTCAATTACAAGCAGCTGATCAACTGGGTGCAACCCAAAGGCGAGGCGTTCCGCGTCATCACCGGTGATTTTGTCACCACCGAAGATGGAACCGGAATCGTGCATATTGCGCCAACCTTTGGTGCCGACGATGACCGGGTAGCCAAGCAAAACAACATTGCTCCGTTGCTGGTTGAAGATCAGGAAAAGAAAAACCAGCCACTGGTTGACCGCAAAGGCCGCTTCTTCAAAATTGAAAATATGGATGCCAGCTTTGTTGCAGCCCAGGTCAATCAGGAAACTTACACCGAGTTTAGCGGTCGTTATGTCAAAAATGAATACGACGACCTGTTAGATGAGTCGTATTCAACGGTTGATGTGGACATTGCGGTGATGCTGAAAAAGGAGAACAAGGCATTCAAAATCGAAAAACACGAACACAGCTACCCGCACTGTTGGCGTACCGACAAACCAATTCTCTACTACCCGCTCGACAGTTGGTTTATTAAAACCACGGCGGTAAAAGACAAGCTCATTGAGCTGAATAATACGATCAACTGGAAGCCCAAATCAACCGGCACTGGCCGATTTGGAAACTGGTTGGAGAATTTGGTGGATTGGAACCTGAGCCGGTCGCGCTTTTGGGGAACACCGCTTCCCATTTGGCGTACCGAAGATGGTTCGCAAACCAAGTGCATTGGCTCGGTTGAAGATTTGATGACTGAGATTGAGAAAGCGGTAGCCGACGGCGTGATGACGAAGAATCCTTTTGAAGGGTTTGAGGCCGGAAAGTTTGACTCCGAAAACTACGACAAAATAGATCTGCACCGGCCTTATGTTGACGATATTTTCCTGGTGAGCGATGATGGCCAGAAAATGTTCCGCGAGCCCGACCTGATTGATGTTTGGTTCGATTCGGGAGCGATGCCTTATGCACAGAACCACTTTCCGTTTGAAAACGCGGAGCGTTACAGCCCTGAAAAAGGGAAAGGTGTTTTTCCAGCCGATTTTATCGCAGAAGGCGTCGATCAAACACGCGGCTGGTTCTTTACCTTGCACGCCATCGCAACCATGATTGATGAGTCGGTAGCGTTCCGCAACATCATTTCAAATGGTTTGGTGCTCGACAAAAACGGAAATAAAATGTCGAAACGACTGGGCAATGCGGTCGATCCGTTTGAGACTATCGAGCAGTACGGTTCCGATCCGCTGCGCTGGTACATGCTCACCAACTCGCAGCCCTGGGATAACCTGAAGTTTGATGTGGGTGGAGTTGACGATGTGCGCCGCAAATTCTTCGGAACTTTATACAATACGTACGGATTTTTTGCTTTGTACGCGAATGTCGATGGATTCCGCTTTAAAGAAGCGGAAATTCCGGTTAGTGAGCGTCCCGAAATCGATCGTTGGATCATCTCCCTGCTCAATTCGTTGATCAAAGAAGTGGGCGACAGCCTCGAAACTTATGAACCAACCCGCGCCGGCCGGGCCATCTCCGAGTTTGTAACTGAAAACCTGAGCAACTGGTTTGTGCGCCTCAGCCGCAAACGTTACTGGGGTGGCGAGTACGACCAGGATAAGCTGTCGGCTTACCAAACCCTGTACACCTGTTTGGTTACTGTAGCTAAACTGGCCGCTCCGATGGCGCCATTTTATGCCGATCAGCTTTATTCCGATCTGAATCAGCTGACAGGTCTTGAGCCTGACCAAAGTGTTCACCTGGCTGAGTTTCCAACAGCCAACGAATCGTTAATCGATGCTGGCTTGGAGGAAAAGATGGCGATTGCGCAAAAGGCTTCGTCTATGATCTTGGGTTTGCGCCGGAAAGAGAAGCTGAAAGTGCGTCAGCCGCTGTCCAAAATTATGGTGCCGGTTCTGAATGCTCATTTTAAAGAGCAGTTTGAGGCAGTCGAAAGCATCATTCTTTCCGAAGTGAATGTGAAAGAAGTGGAATACCTGACCGACACCGCTGGAATCATCAAAAAGAAAATCAAGCCAAATTTCAAGACTTTAGGGCCCAAGTTTGGTAAAATGATGAAGCAAATTGCCGGTGCTGTGGCGCAGTTTGGGCAAGAAGAAATTGACACTCTCGAAAAAGAAGGCCGTTACGAATTGACGGTGGGGGCTGAAACGATTGTGCTGAATTCGGAAGATGTAGAAATCATGACTGAGGATATTCCGGGATGGCTGGTTTCGACTGAAGGTGGCATGACCATCGCATTGGACATTCATCTGACTGAAGAATTGAAGCAAGAGGGAATTGCCCGGGAATTTATCAACAAAATTCAGAATTTACGAAAAGAAAGCAACTTTGAAGTGACCGACCGGATTACCATAAAAATCGAAAAGCATGATTTTTTCAATGAATCCGTTCTGGGTTTCAGAGAATATATCGGCAACCAAACCTTGGCAGAAAGCTTGGAACTGGTAGATAAACTAAGCGATACAGCGGCTACCCGGGTGGAGATCGATCAGGATGTTTCGGCCTTGATTCAGCTAAATAAAATAAGTTGAACCGACGCGCGTTTAGTATGTTTTAAGACCTGATACAATTAAAAATATTTTTATAATTTAGGGTCCACATTGATGATCACTTGATTCCCTTTTGGGATCGCAAAAATTTTTCGGTTATGGCAGAAAAAACGAGATATACAGATGCAGAGTTGGCTGAATTTAAAGAGCTGATTTTGGGGAAGCTTGAAAAAGCGAAAGAGGACTACGAGATCTATAAGAATTCGATTACGCAGAGCGATGGCAACGATACGCAGGACACTTCGCCCACATTTAAAGTGTTGGAAGAAGGTGCCGCCACGCTTTCGAAGGAGGAAGCAGGAAAATTGGCCCAGCGCCAGCTGAAGTTCATTCAACACCTGCAGGCCGCTTTGGTGCGTATTGAGAATAAAACTTACGGGATCTGCCGTGAAACCGGAAAGTTGATTGCTAAGGAACGCCTGCGTGCCGTTCCACATGCTACCTTGAGCATTGAGGCAAAAAACAGTCAGGGTTAACCCGCTAAAACAACCATATTTGAATGATTGGGGGTCGTTAGCTTCCAATCATTTTTTTATAATGAAGTTGAAAACATGTCAAGATTAACAAAGTCCTTAGGGTTGGTTTTTATTGTTCTTTTGGTCGATCAGTTGCTAAAGGTGTGGATCAAAACCAATATGTACCTCGGGCAGGAGTTTTCTGTTCTGGGCGATTGGTTTCTAATTCATTTTGTTGAAAACAACGGAATGGCATTTGGGATCGAATTTGCAGGTGAATATGGAAAAATGTTCTTGAGTCTCTTTCGGATTGTTGCTGTGGCCGGAATTGGTTGGTATATGATTAAACTGATCAAAAAGGAAGAGGTACCCATGGGATTCATCTTCTGTATTGCTTTGATTTTTGCAGGCGCCATCGGAAACATTATTGATAGTGCTTTTTATGGGCTTATTTTTAACGAAAGTTACGGGCAGGTGGCCCAATTGCTTCCCGAGGAAGGTGGCTACTCCTCTTTTTTGCATGGTAAAGTAGTGGATATGTTTTATTTTCCGCTGTTTTCAGGCCGATACCCCGAGTGGTTACCATTTTGGGGTGGTAATGATTTTTTGTTTTTCCGGCCCGTATTTAATATCGCCGATTCGGCCATCACCATCGGAATCTTCAGCATTTTACTGTTCTACCGGCAACTGTTCAGCGAGTTGGAGCACAAGGAAAAACAAGCTGAAGAGCTTGCTGAAACTCCCTCAGAGCAAGAATCGTAGATCATAGAAATATTTGTTTTTGCTTGTGTTTTTTAAGCTAATGTTGTAAACTTGCAATCCGAATTTCGACAGGTCGTTTCATGCTTTCATGAAGTGGAACGTCGAAATAAAAAAGGTTTTTAGGGCCTATAGCTCAGTTGGTTAGAGCACCTGACTCATAATCAGGTGGTCCCTGGTTCAAGCCCAGGTGGGCCCACTTAATAATCAGAGAGTTACAGCAAATAAGTTGTAGCTCTTTTTTTATTTGCACACAATTTGCACACAAAATTTTAAAGCGGAAGTGGGTAGTCCCATGGGGCGGCTTAATTTTCGGAAACGGGCAAATATTTCTTATTAGGAATAGTTGATTCCCAACTTTCATACATTCTTCAAGCTTTGGCTGAATTCGCTAGATTTGAATCAATTAGTTATGACTTTTTGTTTCAACTCTTGTTTGATTTTACTATTTCTTATTCTGGATGCCCTGAAACATTCCATAAAAAGGATATATTCGTAGCAGTATTTGATAAAAATGGCAATAACAGAACATACTCCTGACTATAAACTGGTTGATAATCTCCGCAATGGAGATTTGGAGTCATTTGACTTAATTTTCAAAAAATACGGAGACAGGTTGTTTGGTTTTGCCTTGACTTATTTGAAATCAAGAGAAGAGACAGAAGAGCTTGTCCAGAATGTGTTTTTAAAGCTATGGGAAAACCGTAAGAACCTGAAGAAAGAGTCGTCGCTTAAATCTTACCTTTTTACGATAGCCTACCACAATATGTGCAGGCTTTTCAGGGAAAAGCAAATCCATGAAAAATTTACGGAAGAAAGTATTGCCTCAGGTAGCAGGACTGTTAATCTGGAAGAACAATTAGAATATAAATCGACGCTTGAGCAAGTTGACCAGCTGATTGAAAGATTGCCGGAAAAGCAACGAATTATTTTTCTAAAAAGTCGTAAAGAGGGAAAAAGCAGCAAGGAGATTGCGAATGAAATGAATTTGGCGCCAGGTACAGTAGATAATCAAATTTCAATCGCAATAAAGTTTTTAAGAAAGAATCTTCCGGAAAGTAGTTTTGCTATTTTATTATATTTTGCTGTCTTTCTTTAAAAAATAACTTTCTTCAAATCGCTAATCATGAGCCTGTTGCAACCTTTCTGAAATCAAAAAGACAAAAAAAAGGTTTTTTTTCGTGAGATTATCCCCTGTTGTGGCTATTACCTACAGAGAGAACCAAAGACGGGTTTTCTGCTTAGCTAATCAAATTCCCTTTGAAATGCATGAACAGCTATTATAAAGAAAAGTTAATGATTCAGAAATCAGATATAGAAATACTTGATCGGTTTAAAAAAGGACTTTCCGACAAAGCAGAGAAAAAATACATCTATTCGCTTTTTTCAGAAAACGAAGAAAATAAGGATATCAAGCAATATTTTTTTACGGAATTTGACGAATACGCCAGAAATAATCAGAAAGAGAGTCACCATCTTTCGTATTTGCTTGACCGCATTCATCATATCATTCATAAGAATGAAGACAGGAAAAAACGTACAATTGCGAGAAGGGTTTATAAATGGTACTCTGTAGCAGCAGCCGTATTGCTTATTCCAATACTGATAGCTGGTGTAACAGTCCTTACAGAACACAAATGGGGCAAAACGATCGTGAGAGAAGCCCCAACGACTTCTACCTTGTATGCACCAATGGGTTCAAGGATTAGTTTTTCATTGCCCGATGGCACCAAAGGCTGGCTGAATAGCGGTTCTTCGCTGGAATACAAGCTTCCATTTAACCAGAACAGGCAAATTGCTGTGTCGGGTGAAGCTTGGTTAGACGTGGCTCATGACAAAAACCATCCATTTGAGATAAGCGCAGGCAATTCCAGAATAAAAGTGCTTGGAACAAAATTCAATATCGACGCTTATCCAGAAGAAAACCAGGTAGAAGTTGCTCTGGAAGAAGGTAAGGTTGAATTTTCCACTACCGGATTGAGTTCAGCAATTGAAATGAAACCGAACGAACGTTTGACCTTCAGCGAAGGATTGGTAGATATCAGCCAAACAGATGCCGCTAAATATTCAGCCTGGATTGACGGGAAGCTTGTCTTTAGGGCTGACCCAATGACTGAAGTAGCCAAACGGATTGAGCGATGGTATAATGTGGAGGTCGATTTGGTTGATAAAGATATTGAGAAGGATTTGATCAGTGGAACTTTTCAGGATGATTCACTTGAAGATGTGTTTCATTATCTTAGCTTGACATCACCTATCCGCTATGAAATTATCGGACAGCAAGCGAATGCTGATGGAATCATACAGAAAACCAAAGTGCTTCTGTACCGCAAAAAAGTCTTATAATACTTAAAAGAGTAAAGAAACATGAAATTACGTGACGGACCATAATTAAAAAAAAGGAAATCGCGCCAACGATTTCCTCCAAAAAACTTTTTCAATTTTTTTTAACGTTAATACAACAAATTTATGAAAAAAAGCAAATTTTTTTATGAATGTGATTACTATTTTTTAATAAAAACATTCAGAATCATGCGAGTTACAGTTTTTATATTGCTCGTTTCAATTTTTCAGACTTTTGCAAGCGATGCATATTCTCAAAAAACCAGGCTTTCGTTTGAGTTTTCAAACAAAAAACTGGTGGATGCGCTTTACGAGATTGAAGAGCATACGGAGTTCTACTTTCTGTACAATGACAATCTAATAGATACAGATCGGAGGATAAACTTATCCGTTGAAGGTCAGACAATTGACAAAGTGCTTGATGAGCTTTTTTCCGGCACGGATATCACCTATACGGTTACAGACCGAAAGATCATTCTGACACCGGAACACATGACAGCTCCATTACAACAGCAAAAATCTATCTCCGGCAAAGTGACCGATTCTTCCGGTGCTCCGCTGCCGGGGGTAACAGTTGTGATCAAAGGAACCACTCAGGGAACAATTACCGACGGAGATGGAGATTACTCATTACCGAGTGTACCTCACAACGCAACACTGGCTTTTTCTTTTGTGGGAATGAAGACACTGGAAATACCCGTTGCCGGAAAAAACACGATCGATGTGACCATGACAGAGGAGACTGTAGGCATTGAGGAAGTCGTTGCTGTTGGCTATGGTACTCAAAAGAGAATAAACCTGACAGGAGCTTTGGCCACCGTTGAAGCCGAAAAGCTTGAGGGCCGGCCGTTGACGAATGTGGCCCAGGTGTTATCGGGAACCGCTTCGGGTGTGCAGGTAACACAGACCAGCGGGCAGCCCGGGTCAGATGGAACGCAGATTCGCATCCGGGGAGTCGGCACGCTCACCGCCGAAGGGCAAAATCCGTTGATCCTCATCGATGGGATTGCTTCGGAAGGTATGAAAGGATTAAATCCCAATGACATTGAAAGCATTAATGTGTTGAAAGATGCCGCTTCGTCGGCTATTTATGGTTCTCGGGCCGCCAATGGAGTCATCCTGATCACAACAAAAAAAGGAACCAGAGGCAAGCCCAAATTTGGGTACCATGGGTATTACGGCTTGCAAAGCCCGACCAGACTAATGGACCTGATCACTGATATGGGCACGCACATGGAGCTGCTGAATGAAGCGAAAACCAACCTCGGAAGAGCCCCTCAGTTTCCGCAAAGCGAGATCGATGCTTACCGTTCAAACAACGACCCTTTGCTGTATCCCAATACCGATTGGTATGACTATTTCTACGGAAATCCCAAGCCGGTTCAAAGCCACACACTCACCGCAAGAGGCGGAGGCGAAAACGCGCTGTATAACCTGTCGCTGGGGTACCTGGGGCAGGACGGTTTGGATGGTTTTACTTCGTTGGACAGGTATAATTTCAGGGCGAACAATGAAATCCAACTGACCGAAAAACTAAAGGTCAATTCCATTTTATCCGGTTATTGGGATGTGGTAAAAGGGCCGTCCAACATTTCGGGGGTGGTTACCGACTGGGGCAGCAGCCCAGGGATCGTGGTTGAGGGCCCTGATGGAAAATTCGGTGGCCCGCAAGTGGAAGGAGAAGGAAACGCAGGCAATCCCCTGGCAGTCTTCTCGTCGCAGGACAGGACGTGGATCACCCAATCATTCCTCGGAAAATTATCTGTCGAATACGAGATACTGAAAGGTTTGTCTCTGCAGGTGAACGGCGGGATGAAGTGGGACAATTCGAAGAATAAAACGTTAAACTCACCATACATTTTATGGGATTTCAGGAAGGATGAGGTATCAAAATATTCCGATGCCACGCTGATCACGCTGTATCAAAACAACGAACAAAGCCTTCTGCTGACTTCTTATTCGATCTTAAATTTCGAAAAGTCTTTTAATGATCACAACCTGAAGGTGATGTTGGGGCAAAGCTTCGAATCCTATAAAAATGAATTTTTTACCGCGTCCATTAAAGATTTGTACAGCGAAAATACGCCGGTGTTAAACGCCGGGATCAACGAGCCGTCAGTCAGCGGCACATACGGGGATTGGGCCCTGCTGTCCTATTTTGGAAGGTTAAACTACGACTACAAAAGCAAATACCTGTTCGAAGCCAATTTCAGAAGGGATGCTTCTTCGAAGTTTAAGAAGAGCAACCGCTGGGGCATGTTCCCCTCATTTTCGGTGGGATGGCGGGTTTCTGAAGAAGCGTTTTTCCCCGAAACGGATTTGATTTCAAATCTGAAATTACGCGGATCATGGGGTAAGCTTGGAAATCAAAATATCGGGAGCAACTATCCCTACCAGCCGGTTTACAACATCAATCAAAACTACAACATTGACGGCCAGGTAGTCGATGGCGCAGCACAAACCGCTTTGGCCAATGAAAAGATCAAATGGGAATCGACGGAAACAACCAATGCCGCAGTCGATCTGGGCTTGTTCAGTAATCATCTCAATGTTTCCTTCGATTGGTTCACCCGGATGACCCATGATATTTTGGTACAAGTTCCGATCCCCATTACCATGGGAAGTAAAGCAGCTCCCTATCAGAATATTGCGAAGGTAAAAAACTGGGGGTGGGAATTGGAAGCATCCTATCAGCAAAAGATCAATGATTTTTCTTTCAACATAGGCCTGAACCTGTCCGAGGTTCAAAATAAGGTGGTGAAGTTTAAAGGAGAAACCCCCGCCATTAACGGCCAGTTTATCATCAAGGAAGGTTTGCCCTATCAATCCATTTACGGCTACAAAGTCCTTGGTATCTTCCAAACTCCGGATGAAGTGAGTGATTCGCCCACCCAGCATGCGTCGCTGACCGCTCCCGGCGATTTTAAATACGAAGATTTTAAAGAAGATGGTGTCATTAACGACGAGGATCGGCAGATCATCGGGAATACGATACCGAAGTATGCTTTTGGAATGAATTTGGGTTTCGATTACCGGAATTTCGATTTTGGCATATTTTTCCAGGGAATTCTGGATGTGGACCGCTACCTCGGGGGACGGAACGTTTACCCGTTTGCAACCAATGACCGGGGCCTGACTCCAACCCGGTGGATGAACCGGTGGACTGAGGAGAATCCAAGTTCAGAATTACCAAGGATCACCATCAATGGCGACTATGGATGGAATTACCGGCCGTCCACATTCTGGATGCAGGATGGCTCTTACCTGAGATTGAAAAACATCCAGTTGGGCTACAGCCTGCCAAAAATGCTTTGCAACAAAATCGGGGTCGGAAAGCTCAGGGTTTATGTCAATGCACAGAATTTATTTACCTGGACCAGGTATCAAGGATACGATCCTGAAACATTGAGCACGGAAACCAATGCAGGATATCCGATTACCAAAATAACTTCAGTTGGAATTAACTTAGACTTTTAATCTTATGAAACGAATAATCATCATTTTAATATTGAGTGTTTTCATTAGCTCTTGCGAAGATTTGCTGGACAAGGAACCGCAAACCACCCTGTCGGAAAAACTATTCTGGCAAACCGAAAAAGATCTCAACGCTGCGGTGAATGGTCTTTACAATTGCCTCCATTCTGATAATCCGGGAACTTCCGGCGTATCTGCGTTTGATCAATTCGGCATGTTGGACGTGATGACCGAGATTGCTGCTTCCCGTGCGGCGGCTCCTTTTGCTGCAGTTGCCAATGGCTCATTCGGCTCAGGACATAAAATCATAGCCACCCGCTGGACGGAGTGTTACCGGGCAGTTGTCCGCGCCAATGATATTATGGCGCATATCGATGCCATGAATGTCGATGAAGATCTGAGATCCGTATTGAAGGGGGAAACACTTTTTCTACGGGCCTGGTTTTACTTCAACCTGGTTTATTTCTTTGGCGATGTACCTTTAATTCTGGATGTGCCTACCCTGGAAAACGCTTACGTTAGCCGGAATCCGAAAGATGAAGTGATTGACCAAATGCACCAGGATCTGGACGATGCGCTTGCTTTGCTACCCACATCGCCGAGAGAAACCGGACGGGTTGCAAAAGGGGCTGCCTTAACCTTAAAGGCCAAAATTCACATGCAGGAATTGGAGTACGCAGAGGCAATTCCGGTTTTGGAAGAGATCATAGGGTTGGGGTATAGCTTGTACGACAACTACCGGACGCTTTTTTTGGTTGAAGGAGAAAACAATTCAGAAGTCATTTTTAATGCTGAATATACATCAGGAACCGGGAAAAAACAGGGCAACAGCTTCAATACCTTGTATGGCAATAAATCGATGTTGGGAACAGGTTGGTCGTGGTTTCTGCCCACGAAGGAACTCATTGAAATGTATGAAACCAAAGAAGACGGGCTTCCGGATCCAAAACCGCTGTATGACCGAAAAGACCCGCGAATGGACATGACCGTGATGCGCCCGGGATCAACATTTTTGGACAAAAACGATGTCGTAAAAAAATATCCGGAACAAGTTCAAAATTACAGCCACACGGAAACAGGGTTCCATTGCCGGAAGTTTGTTATCGAAGGCTCCAGCCCGGATGCGCCATTTACCGGTTTGTGGGATTCTCCCCAAAACTGGATCTTTTTCCGGTACGCCGACGTGTTGTTATTGTATGCCGAAGCAGTCAACGAGGTAGAAGGACCGCAGGCGGAAGTTTACGACGCCGTGAATCAGATCCGTTCGCGGCCCGGCGTGCAAATGCCTCCTGTTGAAACGGGGAAATCGAAAGACGAATTGAGAGAGATCATCCGTCACGAAAGGGCCGTTGAACTGGCTCTGGAAGGCTGGCGTTATTTCGACCTGAAACGATGGGGCTTACTGCAGGAAGTCAACGATGGATTTAAAGTCATCAACATTCGTAATGGGAAGACTGTGGTCACCAGAATATTTGAGGAACATAACAACCTGTGGCCAATCCCGTTAACAGAATTGGACCGCAATCCCAATTTGAGGCCCCAAAACCCGGGTTATTAAAGATCAATCCGAATGTTTGGAGAAAAGATGACAGGAAGAAATAAGAAACATCGAATAAGAAACAAGAAGTAAGTGCTATAGTCCGGGTTACCGGCGGATTTCCCCGTCGGGGAATGATATCGGTAGCCCGGGGTTAGCGTCGAAGGAGCGTATCCCCGGGGTTAAAGAACAGAACAGACCTTCAATTCCGGCCGCGGGAAAACCTTTGTTCAAAGTGCAACTTCTTTGTCGACCTTGTCGACCGGAATAGCTAAAATGATTAGGACATACCGTCACTTGAAGCTCGATTTGATACCAAATCCCGGGCAATCGCACGATTTTTATTATGAAACAAAAAATAGACATGATCATTCTTGGCGCAACAGTTTGGATTTTTTTTTCAAACCTTCATTTGTATGGACAGGTCAAGAGCAATGAACCCGAATCTGTTGCTGAAAGTAGACAGTATTGGAAATCGCCTGTAACAGGCAAAACCTATCAGTTGATCTTTAGTGATGAGTTTAACGGGAAGAATGACGAAGTTGGTCCTTTTTGGTCCTACCGGGGAGAAGACTGGACACATGCAAAAACAAGAACAGTTTCGTACAATAACAAAAAGTACGGTATCATGGCGGTGAAGTCAGCGGTAAAGCAAAAAGATGGGAATATGGAACTGCATGTTTACAAAAAAACCGGCACTCCTGATGAAATTTATACCGGCGGAATTTCCACCATCAACTCCCTGCGGCTGCAGTATGGTTATTTCGAAACCCGGGTCAACTTCAGCAGATGCCGGCAATCCTGGGGCCACTGGCCGGCGTTTTGGGTGATGTACACCTTTCCCGATGAAGAATCGGTTCCGGCAGATTACGACATGTTTAGCCAGGGAACGGAGTTGGACATTTTCGAATACATCTCCACCAACAACCGGATGCATACCAATTTAAACTGGCGGGTTAAAGACACGGTCTCGGCCAATCCGGCTTCGCGCGGACTGCATGATATGAAAAAACACAGTTGGCCTTTAGGCGCTGAAGCCGGGTGGCATGTGGTAGCCCTCGAATGGACGCCGGAAGAAGTAATCTGGTATTGTGACGGCAAAGTCAAACTCAGGCGGAAAAAGAACGAAGGAAAAAAGTTTGTGCCTTCTGCTTTTCAATATGTATGTTTTTCCATGTCTGCCGGGACATGGGGCGGGGGAGGCAACGTGGCCGATCCCAAAAACCCGTTGCCGGCCAGGGTGCAGTATGACTACTGCCGGGTGTATCAGACGGCGGGCCAGAAAGCATACTACAAACTGCCTGAAACCGGAAATGTGTGGACGTTGCTCCATGCCAATGAACGGATAAATTTTTTAACAGATGATAAAAATTAAAAAGAACGGACCAATGAAACTCATTCTGACTTTGCTTTTTCTGAATCTTGCGGTTCCTGCAAATTGTGCGGAACCGGTAAAAATTATTTTGGATACCGACATGGCCAGCGACTGCGACGATGCGGGGGCGCTTGCCGTTTTGCATGCTTTAGCCGACCTGGGCGAAGCAGAAATACTGGCTGTGGTGACCAATTCGAAAGATTATTCCAACGCATCGGCCGGTGCAGTGGATGCAATCAATACGTACTACGGAAGGCCGGATATTCCCCTCGGAACGGACAAGGATGGGGCAAGGGGGAAACCGAACAATGCCAGTTCTTTCACCATTCAACTGAAAAATGAATTTTCCAACGATGCGGATTTTGATGATCGTATGCCAGATGCCCTCGATATTTACCGGAACGTACTTGCCTCCCAACCCGATTCATCGGTGGTCATATGCAGCGTGGGAGCTTTAAGCAACCTGGAAGACCTCCTGCGCTCAAAACCTGATGCACACAGTGGGTTGGACGGGCCAAACCTGATCCGGAGAAAAGTAAAAAAGACGGTGATCATGGGAGGCGGATTTCCGCGAACTTCAGCTTCCGAAACCAACATCCGGCTGGACCCGGCGGCGGCGGTCACCGTCGTCAACGAGTGGCCCGGGGAGATTATCTGGCAGGGTTTTGAAGTAGGGGCGGCGTTGACCATAGGAAGCGAACTCGAACAAACCGACACCAAAAACCCGGTTCGCAGGGCTTATGAATTGCGCCCGTTCAGGGGACAGAAGGCCATCGACCAGGGGAAACCCGGCCATGACCTGGCGGCGGTGCTGATCGCTGTCAGAGGGTATGATTCTCCAGGCTGGTCTATTTCCGCGCCGGGACAAGTTGTGGTTGATTCAAAAGGGAACACGGTCTGGGAGCCTTCAGAGCATGCGAAACACCGCTATGTTTCCATCAAATCGCATCCGGCATATCTGGAAAGGTTAATCGGCGAATTGTTGATCACGCCATCAAACAGAGAATAATGTGATAATAAAGTTGATAAAATGGACTAATTTACAAGTCATAACAACATCAAATCAAACAAACATGGGAAAAAAGTACATATTGGTTATTGGAAGCATCAATACCGACATGGTAATTAAGGTTAAAAATATTCCTGCTCCAGGCGAAACCATTTTGGGAAATGGTTTTTTTCTGAATACTGGAGGGAAGGGGGCCAATCAGGCAGTTGCCGCAGCAAAGCTCGGTGGAACCGTATTTTTCATCGGGAAAGTTGGAGACGATGTTTTCGGAGGTAAATGCATTCAGTCTCTTAAAAACGAGGGTATTCAGACGGAGTTTATTGAGGCGGTTCCAGAAACTGCAAGCGGCATAGCCATGATCACGGTAGATGAAAAAGGAGAAAATTCGATCGTAGTAGCTCCCGGAGCTAATTATGAATTAAATGTCTCTGATATTGACCATAAAGATGCGCTGTTTGAGTTAAGCGAGTTTATCGTGATCCAACTTGAAATTCCGTTGGAAACCGTTGCACATATCATTCAAAAAGGGAAAAGGCTTGGCAAAAAAGTCATTTTAAACCCAGCGCCGGCGCATCAATTAGATGACAAACTTTTTGAGGATCTGTACCTGATCACACCGAATGAGACAGAAGCGGAGATTTTGACAGGGGTTGAAATCACAGACGAAGAGACAGCCAAAGCTGCCGGCAGACGTTTGCTGGACAAAGGCGTTAAAAATGTGATCATCACCCTGGGCCGGAAAGGGGCTTTGGTCATGAACTCAGAGATATGCGAAATAGTGGCAGCACCCACCGTAAAAGCTGTTGATACGACGGCAGCCGGTGACACGTTCAATGGAGCTTTGACCGTGGCGCTGTCGGAAAAGATGGACATACGATCTGCTGCTGAGTTTGCATGCAAGGCCGCTTCAATCTCTGTTGGTCGCTTCGGCGCCCAGGTTTCCATGCCTTACAGGCAGGAATTGTCCGCTTAAAGGTTCAAAGTTATTTTTTGATTATTCATTTTTTTAAGTATGTACATCGTTTCATCTTATTACCTGGCTGTTGGCCTATGTTTTATAACCATGCTTTGTTGGGGTTCATGGGCCAACACGCAAAAGTTGGCGCAAAAAAGCTGGCGCTTCGAACTTTACTATTGGGATTACGTCATTGGCGTTGTTTTGACCTCGTTGCTGTTTGCATTCACTTTGGGTTCAACAGGAGAAGCAGGGAGACCCTTTATTGATGACCTTGTTCAGGCGAATTGGAAAAATATTTTCAATGCTTTCATTGGAGGCGTCGTTTTTAATGCCGCTAATATTTTAATTGTCGCAGCAATTGCAATTGCAGGAATGTCGATTGCTTTTCCCGTTGGCATAGGCTTGGCCCTGGTACTTGGGGTCTTAGTCAATTATATTGGTGCTCCTCAGGGAAATGCGCTTTTTCTGTTTGCCGGCGTTGCCTTCATCTCGCTGGCCATAGTGCTTGATTCTGTGGCGTATAAACGAAAAACTTCTTCAACGAGCAAAACGCCTGCCAAAGGATTAGTGTTATCAATCGCTGGCGGAGTTTTAATGTCGCTTTTTTATCGTTTTGTCGCCAGTTCGATGGCTTCGGATTTCGAACATCCCCAGGCAGGATCTTTAACTCCTTATACCGCTGTTTTTATATTCTCCATTGGTATTTTAATGAGCAACTTTTTATTCAATACCATACTTATGAGAAGGCCGGTCGAAGGTCCCAAACTACTGTACAAACATTATTTTTCAGGAAAAGCAAAAGAACATTTAACCGGGATTCTCGGTGGTATAATCTGGGGTGTGGGCATGTCTTTTAGCATCATCGCGGCCGGAAAGGCTGGCTTTGCCATTTCCTACGGGCTGGGTCAGGGAGCGACGCTGGTTGCTGCATTATGGGGCGTGTTTGTTTGGAAAGAATTTGAAAATATGAAAAGGTTGAATGGATTATTGTATGCGATGTTCGCTTGTTTCATTCTTGGCCTGGGTTTGGTAATTTATGCGGGAATGTGATTTTTATTTAAGCCTCTTTTTGGCAGGACGCTGAACTAAATGAATAAATAATGAAAAAGACAATCATCTTACTGTTGTTTTGCGTTATGCTGTGTGTTTCGTCTCCGGCGCAGCAAAGACAAGCAAAAAACCTTCAAAAGCCGAAAGTGCTTTTCATTTTGGCTGATGACCTGGGTTATCATGATTTAAGCTGCATGGGGAGCAAATATTACGAAACTCCCCATGTCGACCGGATTGCCCACGAAGGCATGGTGTTTACCAACGGGTACGCGGCTTGCCAGGTTTGTAGCCCTTCCAGGGCCAGCCTGATGACGGGGAAATTTCCTGCGCGTCATGGCATCACTGACTGGATTGGGGCGCTGGCAGGAGAAGACTGGCGAAAAGTTGGACGGTTCAATAAACTGCTGCCTGCTGACTATGTTCACCAACTGCAACATGATGATATTACACTTCCCGAAGCCATGAAAGAAGCGGGTTATCTCACTTTTTTTGCAGGGAAATGGCATTTGGGAGACAAAGGCTCGTGGCCCGAAGATCATGGTTTCGACGTCAATAAAGGAGGCTGGGACAAAGGCAGTCCGATGGGCGGGTATTTTTCTCCATGGGAGAATCCAAAACTCCCCAACGGCCCGGATGGTGAAAGTCTGACTTTAAGGCTGGCCCGCGAAACGGCTGATTTTATTAAAGAAAATAAGGACACTTCTTTTTTTGCTTTCCTTTCGTTCTATGCTGTGCATTCACCGTTACAAACTTCACAGGAAAAATGGCACAAATACCAGCAAAAAGCCCGGGGAATGGGGATCGCCAACACCGGCTTTAAAATGGAACGCTTCCTGCCTGTCAGACAGGTGCAGGATAATCCGGTTTACGCAGGAATGGTGCAGACCATGGACGAAGCTGTGGGAATTGTGTTAAAAGCGCTTGAAGATAATGGACTGTCAGAAAGCACCATCGTCGTTTTTACCTCGGACAATGGAGGGGTTTCTGCAGGCGATGGTTTTGCCACAGCCAACCTGCCGTTGAGAGGTGGGAAAGGTTACCAGTTCGAAGGCGGCATTCGTGAACCGTTTTTGATCAAAGTCCCCTGGCTGGATTGTGCCGGAAAAAAATCGCATGAGCCGGTAACCGGAACGGACTTTTACCCCACTTTGCTTGACTTGATTGGAGCTGACCTAAAGCCGGAAGAGCACAACGACGGACTGAGTTTGGTCCCATTGTTCAACGGAGGCCGCATCAAAGAACGTCCGCTGATTTGGCACTATCCGCACTATGGGAATCAGGGAGGAGAACCATCTTCTGTCATTCGTCTTGGCGACTGGAAACTGATTCATTATTATGAAGACGGAAGGGAAGAGCTTTATAATTTGACCTCTGACCCGGGGGAAATGTACAATTTGTCAGCGTCAAACCCGGAACGGGTAAACATGCTGCACCACAAGCTCTTTGGTTATTTAAATGATGTCCATGCCCGCTTCCCGTTGAAAGATACTGAATACCAGCCTAAGCTTGAAAGGCAGCATCAGGAGACGGTGGTCAATGAACTTTGGCCAAAACTGGAAAAACAACGGCTGAAAATGTTGTCGGACGACTATCAGCCGAATCAAAACTGGTGGGGAAGTCAACCGAAAAAAAGAGGAAAATGAAATGACAACGGCCTCATCACCCTCAAAAATCAATTAATATTTTAACTCAAAATGAATAGAACCAATCTTTTTACAAGCTTAATTTTAATCTTCATCTGGTCATGCAATTGCGGATCAGAACCGAAAGAAAATACCGTGGCGTTTCCGGAAGTCAGCGAACCAATACAGATCACTTCCGGTGACAAGGAACATCTTTTTGCCAGTTATTACGGAATCAACTCCTGGAGTAAAAATCAGAGGTATGTCACTGTCCTTGAAACAGACTTAAAAGATGTCCTTCCCGACGAAAACCAGCCGGCAACATTGGGGCTGGTCGATCTTCAAACCAATGAATTTATTCCGCTGACAAAAACGCGGGCATGGAATTTTCAGCAGGGATGCATGGCTCACTGGCTGGCTACCTCACCCGATTCGCTGATCATTTTTAATGATTTACGCGATGGGAGGTTCGTTTCTGTGATCATGAATGTTCACACCAAAAAGGAAATTAAAACCATTCCTTATCCGGTCAGCGCGGTTTCGCCCAACGGAAAAGAAGCAGTCAGCATTAATTTTTCCCGGCTCCGTGCCACGCGGGTCGATTATGGTTACGGCGGAAACGGACAGGATGCAAAAACCGACCTGCCGTTTCCCGAAGATGACGGCCTTTTTTTAGTTGACCTGGAAACCGGCGAAGCCGAATTAATTGTGTCCATCGCACAGGTTAAGGAAATGGTTCCCGGGGTTCCCGAAAACGGACTGGAATATTTCAACCACACCTTGTTTAGCCGCGAAGGCAGTAAAATATTCTGGCTGGCGCGGGCTAAACCGCAAATGAATACCATTTCGTTGACAGTCAACCGCGACGGAACCAACATCCAACGCTGTTTTCCCGATGGTTGGGGAGGTTCCCATTTTGATTGGCTGAACGATGATGAGTTGATGGTTACCGCCAAATACAAGGCTAAACAGCTCGGACATATTCTCTTTACGGTAGGCGAAAGGAATTACAAAAGGTTGGGAAATGGAATTCTTGATTACGATGGCCACGGAACTTTTTCACCCAATGGAAAGTGGATGGTGACCGATACCTATCCTGGCCGGGAACTGCGGGAACAGAAAATTTATTTAATGGACATGAAAACGGAAGCGGTTTTGCCTTTGGGGCGTTTTGCTGAACCTGAAGAATACACCAGGTACTGGCGCTGCGACATTCATTGCCGCTGGAGCCCAAACGGCGATATGATCGGCTTTAATTCGACACATTCGGGCAGCCGCCAGGTCTATGTTTTTAAATTGAAATGGTAGTGATGGGGGAAAGAAGAAGAATAATTATTGTGCTTTTTTTATTGTTGTTTACCCGATCTGCATTTTCACAAACGACAGAAATTAAGTACCTCTCAGGAATGGATTCCGCCAATCCCGTGCTGTGGGAATTTTACTGCACAGAGGGAAGGAACAGCGGGAAGTGGACAACCATTCCTGTACCCTCAAACTGGGAGTTGCAAGGGTTTGGAAACTACAATTATGGCGTTGACTGGAACAATAAAAGCCGTACGATCGGCAAGGAACATGGCCTGTACAAGCACGAATTTCAAGTGCCTGCCGGTTGGAAGGGAAAACAGGTCAATCTTGTATTTGATGGTTCGATGACCGATACTCAGGTGAAAATTAATGGTAAACCCGCGGGAGAAGTTCACCAGGGAGCGTTTTATCGGTTCAGGTGCGACATCAGCCGTTTCCTAAAGTATGGCAAAACCAATCTGCTGGAGGTGGATGTTGCTGAGCATTCGGCCAACCAATCGGTGAACCGCGCGGAACGGGAAGGTGATTTTTGGATTTTCGGCGGGATCTTCCGCCCGGTTTTTCTGGAAGTTCTGCCGAAAGCACATATTGAACGGGCTGCGATCGACGCACAGGCTGACGGATCATTTCAAGCCCATGTTTTTCTAAATGAAGCCAAAAAGGATCAGGCTGTTTCTGCAGAACTGTTCGATTTGGCAGGCAATAAATTGAATGGGACCGTTGAGTCCGAATCATCAGATGGCGGAAAAAAATGGATTCTCAAAGGGCATTTCAACAACATCAAATCCTGGAATCCCGAATGGCCCAACCTGTACGAAATGAAGTTCAGCCTGAAAAAAGGAAACCGCCTGGTGCATGAAATTACAAAACGGATCGGATTCCGGACCGTTGAACTGCGCAAGCACGATGGCTTTTATGTGAACGGAGAAAAGGTCGTTTTTAAAGGTGTAAACCGCCATTCTTTTTGGCCCGAAACCGGACGTAGCCTGAGTGAAGAAAATCACCGCACGGATATCCGGTTGATCAAGGAAATGAATATGAATGCGGTCCGGACGTCTCATTATCTTCCGGATGAGCGTTTTCTTGAATTGTGTGATTCATTGGGCCTGTTTGTTCTTGACGAGGTCATGGGAATCCAACAGCCTTACGATACGGTTGTTGGCCCTAAACTCATCACGGAAGCTATTTTTCGCGATGAAAACCATCCGTGCGTGGTGGCCTGGGACCATGGAAACGAAGGGGGATGGAGTTTCTCCAATGAAAAATGGTTTGCCGTTTACGACATCCAAAAACGACCTGTTTTTAATCCATGGTTGCTGCGCAATGGCATGGACACGCATCATTATCCTGCGTTCGGCTACGGCGTTGGCCGGTTTACCTACGGCAACGACCCGTTTATGGCAACCGAGTTGCTGCATGGCCTGTATGACGGAGGTTCTGGTTCAGGACTGGAAGACTACTGGCGCCACTACCAAACATCGCCGCTTCATGCCGGCGGTTTTCTGTGGGCGCTGATCGATGAAGCTGTTTTGCGCACCGACAAGGAAGGAAAAGTTTATGACAGCGACGGCAACCATGCTCCCGACGGGATACTGGGGCCACATCGTGAAAGGGAAGCCAGTTTTTATACCATCAAAGAGATTTGGTCGCCGGTTCAGGTGAAGCCGATTACCATCAACCGGAAATGGAATGGAAAGCTGCTGCTCGAAAATAAATTTATTTACACGAACCTGAAGGATTGTTCTTTCAGTTGGAAAGCCATTAAAACAGGTTTTGGCGGCTCGCCGGACGAAATTACCGGGAAAGGAAACCTTGAGTCACCCCACGCAGAACCCGGTGAAACAGTCGCCATCCATGTGGATTGCGGACCGGCCTTGGAAAAGGCAGATGTGTTTTTGTTCACGGCAACCGATCATCAGGGCAAAGAACTGTACACCTGGAGCTGGCCTGTCATTCAGCCTTGGGAAAAAGCTGCAGAATTGCTGGAAAATATTCAAGGGAGAGCATCTGGAATTGCTGTTCGGGAAAATGAAAACGCTGTTACTACAAAAGTCAACGGCCTGGAATTTACTTTCTCAAAAGAAAACGGGACGCTGCTTGAGGTCAAAAACCGAAAAGGAAACATTTCCCTGACAGGCGGCCCGGTGCCGGTCGGCGTTGATTCAGAAGTGACGCAGGTTGGATGGGAAATTGGTGCCAATGGCAGTTTCCGGATGGACATTTCAAGGGACAATTACCCTGAAAAAATGAGTTGGGTATTGAACAAGAATGGCTTGTTAAAGCTGGAGGCGGGCCCCTTGGCTAAAAATAGACAAAACATCAGTTTTATCGGGCTTTCATTCAACTATCCTGAGAGAAACTGCACAGGCCTGAAATGGCTTGGGCTTGGCCCATACCGGGTTTGGAAAAACCGGCTGAAAGGCAGCGGTTTCGGCGTGTGGGAAAAAGCATATAACAACACCGTCACTGGCGAAAGCTTTAACAAGCTGATCTATCCCGAATTTAAAGGCTACCACGGCAAACTTTATTGGTTAACGCTGGAAACCACCGAATCGCCCATTACGGTTATTTCCGAAACGCCCAACTTGTTTTTTCAGCTTTTTAAACCCGAAAAACCGAAACACGCTACCGGGGGAGTGTATCCTCCTTTTCCTGAAGGTGATCTGTCCTTTTTGTATGAGATTCCGGCGATGGGCACAAAATTCAAACAACCGGAGAAGCTCGGGCCGGCGGGGCAGAAGGGCCATTTCCGGGGGCACGAAGGCGATGAAGGATATCCGATCGTGTTGTGGTTTGATTTCACGTCAGATTAAAACAGTTGCGAGTTGAAACCATTTTGAAGCACTTTCAATCGTTAATAATATAAGCGACACCAACTTAGGCATATTAAAAAACTATGAAAAATCAGACATATCCCGTTCTTTTGGCTGCCGGTTTGCTGAACCTGCTGGTTGGCTGTCATTCCACGGAAAGTGAAACGGCCAACCGGCCAAATATTATTTACATTCTGGCTGATGATCTGGGTTATTCCGAACTTGGGTGTTACGGGAATAACTTTAACGAAACTCCACATATTGACAAGATGGCGGGGCAGGGAGTCCGTTTTACACAGGCTTATGCCGCAGCGCCCGTTTGTTCGCCCTACCGCGCTGCCCTGTTGACCGGACAATATCCGGCACGGGTTGGTATAACTGACTATCTTCGTCCCGATGCCGCACAATTTTTGGACACAGCCTACGTCACGCTTCCCGAAGCTCTAAAATCCAACGGTTACCGCACCGGGATCATCGGGAAATGGCATTTGTCCGGTTATCAATCTGAGGGTGCATCCGCCGAAGTTCTGCCAAACAAACAGGGTTTTGATGAAGTAATTTCTTCGGAAACCAAAGGAATCGCCTGGGGATCGTATTTTTATCCCTACCATTTTAACCCGGGAATGGAAAAAAAGCTGGATGGGGAAAATGAGTTTTTGGTGGACCGGATGAACCAGGAAGCTGTTGAGTTTATTGAACGCAACCATGACAAACCATTTTTCCTTTACCTGAGCCATTATGCCGTTCATACCATGGTACATGGGAAGCCTGAACTGGTTGAGCATTTCCGCCAGAAACCCGGCGCCAGGAAAAGCGCGCCATCCAAAGGAAATCCCGAAAATGATCCCTATAAAAAGTTTCCGGCTGATTATCTGGCGAAAAACAACAACCCACATCTGGCGGCACAGTTAAAGATCATTGATGGTGGGGTGGGCATGATCCGCGAAAAACTGAAGGATTTGGGAATTGAAGAAAATACGATTATCATTTTTACAAGTGATAACGGAGGAGATCCGCGCGTAACGGACAGCACCCCCTTACGGGGAGGGAAAAGCATGTTGTACGAAGGCGGGATCCGCGAACCGCTCATTGTTTTCCAGCCGGAGAAAATTGCGGGTGGACGAACAATTGAAACACCAACGGTCAACTATGACTTTTATCCCACCCTTTGTGAACTCACCGGAACACGCCTGCCTGAGTCGAAGCCGATGGATGGGGTCAGTATTGCTCCCGCTTTGTTGGGGACGGATGCTGTTGAAAGTCACCAGACTTTATTCTGGCACTACCCGCTCGCAAAGCCGCATTTGCTCGGCGGGCGCTCTGCCGGCGCGGTGCGGGAAGGCGATTGGAAACTGATCGAATTTTTTGATACCGGAGAAACCGCGTTATACAATCTGAAAGATGATTTGGGTGAAACCACAAATCTGGTCGCTGATAATCCAGAAAAAGCCAAAGAGCTTCGGGAAAAATTAGTGGAATGGAGAGAAAAAGTCAATGTTGCTATTCAATAAAAAATTAATGGTTATGAAGATCATGATAATCGTTTTTGTCCTGCTCAATTATTTCACGCAGGTCTTTTCAGCGGACGCAGCGAAAATGAAGCCGAATATCCTGTTTATCCTGGCTGACGATTGTGCTTACAATGAACTTGCCTGTTACGGCGGGCAGAATGCCAAAACCCCAAATATTGATAAGCTGGCTGAAGAGGGGCTGTTGTTCAGGAAGGCGTACGTAAGCATGGCTATGTGCACGCCCAGCCGGGTTGAATTGTTCACCGGAATGTATCCGCTGCAAAGTGGCAGCGCCTGGAATCATTCCAACACGAAACCCGGAACAAAAAGCATTTTTCATTACTTAACGGATATAGGTTACCGGGTCGGCATTTCGGGGAAAAAAGATGTCCGGCCCAGAGAAGTATTTCCCTACATCAACGTGCCGGGGTTTGAAATCAGTTGCACCCGTCCGGATGAAAAGAAAGAAGACCTTTCCGGCATCAGAAGGTTTATGGAGCAGGAAGGCGAGCAGCCGTTTTGTCTTTTTGTCTGTTCCACCAGCCCGCATGCTCCCTGGACATTGGGAGATCCCTCTGCCTATCCGCCGGATCAGCTCAAACTGCCCGGCTCGCTTGGCGACACACCGGAAGTGCGCGAGGCATATTCGCGCTATTTGGCAGAACTTACTTATTTCGACCGGCAGGTGGGTGAAGTGCTCCGAACCCTGGAAGAAACAGGGGAAGTCAACAACACGCTCGTCATGCTTTCAACAGAGCAGGGATGGCAATTCAGCGGCGGGAAATGGACCAACTGGGATTTGGGGGTCCATTCCGGGCTGATTGCAAAATGGCCGGGAAAAATTAAACCGGGCACTGAGACGAATGCGCTCGTACAATTCGCAGATATTACACCAACTTTTATCGAAGCAGCGGGAGGAGAAAAAATCCCGGGCCTGTCGGGTACCAGCTTTCTGGATGTTCTTCAGGATAAAAAACACCAGCATCGCGAGTATGTTTATTGCATGCATAACAATGTTCCCGAAGGAGACCCGTATCCCATCCGTTCGGTAATCAGCAAAAATTTCTATTACATCCGGAATTTACTTCCGGATAGCACTTATTTTGAAAAACACCTGGAAGCGGGGGTGTTTGATGAAGTTTGGTGGAAAAGCTGGAAAGAAGCTGCGAAAGAAAAAGAACAGGAAAAGCAGTTGGTTGAACGTTTTTATCGCCGTCCAAAAGAAGAATTTTATGCCGAAGAAGATAGTCTTCAGATGACTAATTTATCAGGGGATCCGGCGCACCGGAAAGAGATAAAACGCCATCGGAAGGCTTTGGAAAGATGGATGAAAGAACAGAATGATCCGGGGATTCCGGTTGACACAAAAGCAGCTTTTCAGAAAAAGTATTGGATAGCCAACTAAAATCAAAATAAGAAAATCAAAATGGTTAAAATCAGGAACATGAAAAAGATAGTACTGTCAATAGTTATAGCAATTTGTTTTTTGAATGTAAATGCACAATGGCAAGCTGCCGGTGATAAGATCAAAACCGTCTGGGCGGATCAGGTTGACCCTGAAAATCCCTTACCCGAATACCCACGTCCGCAGATGGTTCGCGAACAATGGCAAAACCTGAATGGCTTGTGGGATTATGCAATTCTTCCGAAAGGATCGTTTATCCCTTCTTCATTTGATGGGCAAATTCTGGTGCCGTTTGCCATCGAATCCAGCCTTTCGGGCGTGCAAAAAACCGTGGGAAAAGATAACGAGTTATGGTATCACCGCGTGTTCTCCGTTCCTTCCGGCTGGAAAAACAAACGCATCATCCTTCATTTTGGAGCCGTTGACTGGAAAGCAGATGTTTGGGTAAACGATGTGAAGGTTGGAAACCACCAGGGAGGATTTTCTCCGTTTCAGTTCGATATCACCCCCTTTCTTTCCAAAGGAAAATCGCAAAAGCTGGTAGTCAGAGTATGGGATCCGACGGACCGAGGTTTTCAGCCCCGTGGAAAGCAGGTGACCAAGCCCGAAAGGATCTGGTACACCTCCGTCACCGGCATCTGGCAGACCGTGTGGATTGAACCGGTTGAAAAAACGCATATTAATCATGTAAAAACTGTTCCCAACATTGATAGAGGGACCGTTTCTGTTCTGGCATCAACCGAAGGAACTGCAACAGGGGATGTGAATGAAGTCAAGGTTTTTGACGAAGGGCGCCTGATCAGCGAAGGGAAAGCGGTTGTTGGAGAAGAAGTATTGGTCAGTGTTCCGGATGCCAAACTTTGGGACCCGGATTCGCCTTTTTTATATGATCTGGAAGTCGCCGTTTTGCATGACGGAAAAGAAAGCGACCGTGTCAAAAGTTATTTTGGTATGCGCAAGATCTCAACCAAAAGAGACAAAAACGGGGTGTTCCGGCTGCAACTGAATAACAAGGATCTGTTTCAATTTGGCCCCTTGGACCAGGGCTGGTGGCCTGATGGTTTGTACACGGCGCCTACCGATGAGGCTTTACTTTTTGACATCCGCAAGGCAAAAGATTTTGGCTTTAACATGATCCGGAAACACGCCAAAGTAGAACCGGCACGCTGGTATTATCACTGCGACCGCGAGGGAATCCTGGTATGGCAGGACATGCCGGGCGGCGACCATTCCCCCGAATGGCAGCAACGGAATTATTTTAACGGGAAAGAGTTTCAGCGAAGCGCCTTGTCCGAAGAAAACTTCCGGAGAGAGTGGAAAGAAATTATGAATCTGGCCTATTCCAATCCTTCGGTAGTGGTCTGGGTGCCTTTTAACGAACGTTGGGGGCAGTTTAAAACCCCGGAAATAGTGGAGTGGACCAAAAACTATGACCCTTCACGCCTGGTCAACCCGGCGAGCGGCGGAAACCATTACGATATGGGCGACATGCTGGATATGCACCATTATCCCGAGCCGGTCATGGGGCTGTATGATCCGAAACGCGCCAATGTGCTGGGCGAATACGGCGGAGTCGGCTTGGTCATAAAGGGCCACCTTTGGGATGAAGACCGTAACTGGGGGTACGTCCAGTATAAAAGTCCGGAGGAAGCAACCCGGGTTTACCTGGAACTGGCGGAGAAGCTGAAAAAACTCATCTCTTTTGGTTATTCGGCGGCTGTTTACACACAAATAACCGATGTTGAGGGAGAAGTAAATGGCTTGATCACTTACGACCGGGAAGTGATCAAACTGGATGAAGAACAGATTAGAAAAGTAAATCGGGAAATCAGTGATTTTTTTAAAAAGTAAAACCTGATGGATCGAAAAAGGCTGCTTTCAGTATTGGCATTATTGACCGTCTTCCTAAATTCCCAAAGTAATCCGCGGAACATAAGCGTATTGGCTGAAGGCTGGAAATTCATACAGAAAGAGGTTGCAGATGGCGCTTATCCAGGGCTAAATACCGATGACTGGGAAACAGTTTCGGTGCCTCATGACTGGGCTATCAACAAACCTTTTGACATGAAAATTGACCGGCAGGTGGTTCAGGTCATAGCCGACGGCGAAAAACAGCCGCTGCTGAGAACAGGAAGGACCGGAGCGCTGCCTGCCTTTGGTGTCAGGTGGTACCGGAAGTTTTTTTCTGTTCCGGCTTCGGATGAAGGGAGGATCATTTCAGTTGAGTTCGACGGTGCTATGAGCAATGCCCGGGTTTTCCTGAACGGACAATTTGTTGGGGAATGGCCTTACGGATATTCTTCTTTCAGTTTCGACATCACGAGGTTTATCCGGTTTGGAGAGGAAAATCTGTTAGCAGTCCGGTTGAACAACAAGGAAAAATCCTCCCGTTGGTACACGGGGGCCGGTTTGTATCGGGACGTCAGGCTGGTAACGACCGGCCCTGTGCATGTGGCTCACTGGGGAACTTATGTTACCACGCCGGTGGTTTCTGATTCAAGTGGCGTTGTAACTATCAAAACCACAGTTAACAACCAAAGCGGCAAGTCAGAAAAGGTAGAACTTGTTACCGAAATTCTTGATTCCTCCGGATTGCTTGTTGCCCGAACTTCAAGCCAGGGAAAAATTACAGACAGCCTGGAATTTGATCAGGAACTGCGGGTTTCGTATCCGGCTAAGTGGACTCCGGAAACACCAAACTTGTACAAAGCAGTTAGCAAAGTATATATCAGAAAAAAACTTCAGGATGCTTACGAAACAAGCTTTGGTTTCCGAACTATCCGCTTCGAAAAAGACAGTGGGTTTTTCCTGAATGGCGAACAGGTGAAAATCAAAGGAGTTTGCCTACATCACACGTTGGGGCCGCTTGGCGCCGAATTTAGCAGGAGAGCGGCTGAGCGCCAGTTTGAAATGTTAAAGGAAATGGGCTGTAATGCAATCCGAAGCGCCCATAATCCGCCTGCTCCCAGCTTTCTGGATTTATGTGATGAGATGGGTTTTCTGGTCATGGATGAATCTTTTGACGAGTGGAAAATGGGAAAGACCGGAAATGGCTATCACAGCTTGTTCGACCAGTGGGCGGAAAAAGATCTGACGGCAATGATCCGCCGCGACAGGAATCATCCGTCAATCATTTTGTGGAGCATTGGAAATGAAGTTATGGAGTTGGGATCAAAGGACAAAAAAGGGAAAAACATCGCAGGTTTTCTAACTGCCGTTTGTCATCGTGAAGATCCGACCCGGCCCGTTCTCTCCGCCTTTAACTACGCGGGAAGGGCAGTTGAAAACGGCATGGCCGACGAAGTGGATATTGTGGGGATCAATTACCCGGCCACCGGCGGAATGAGTTATACCAAGTATCGGCGGGCATATCCTGGTTACACCTTCATTGGGAGTGAAACAAACTGTACGGCCAGTTCGAGGGGAGTTTATAAATTTCCGCCAAAAACCGGGCGTTCACCCTGGTATGAAGATTATCAGCTTTCAAGTTACGACATGGAAGGTCCCCTGTGGTTCAGTACGCCTGATACCGATTTTGCCATGCTGGAGGAGTGCCCGGCGGTAGCCGGAGAATTTGTGTGGACGGGGTTCGACTACCTTGGTGAGCCGACACCCTACAATGAGGGAACAACAGCTAAAAGCTCCTATATCGGGATCATTGACCTGGCAGGGCTGAAAAAAGACCGGTTTTATCTTTATCAAAGCCAATGGAGTGAGAAGCCCATGTTGCACGTTCTTCCGCACTGGACGTGGCCCGAAAAATTAAATGACACAATTCCCGTGATGTGTTATACCAACTACCCCAAGGCCGAACTTTTTGTTAATGGCAAAAGTATAGGCGTCAGGGAGAAAGACAAGCGGACACCATTTACCCGGTATCGTTTGATTTGGGATGAAGTTATTTATCAACCAGGTGAAATTAAGGTAGTTGCCTTGGATGAAAATAACAACCCGGTAGCATCACAGCTTATCAAAACGGCTGGTAAACCCAATCAGATACGGCTGACTCCTGACAGAAAGGAAATTAAAGCTGATGGCAAAGACCTTTGTTTCATCACGGTTGAAGTGTTGGATGAAGAGGGAAATTTATGTCCAACAGCGAATATTTTACAATACTTTACAGTCAAAGGAGCGGGTGAATTGAAAGCTGTCTGTAATGGTGATCCAACTGATCAGACCTCGTTTGCATCAAACTACATGAAGACATTTAACGGCAAGCTGGTAGTCGTGGTGAAATCGACCAAAAAAGCTGGCAAAATCTACGTCAACTCAGAAGGTTCAAGGCTGAAAAAGGGGAGTGTCGCGTTGGAAGCCACCTTATAATAATAAGACACACAATGTACACAAGATTAAAACTAATCGAAATTTAAAGCAGCATAATAATAGAACAAAAAATTTGATTCTTGATTTTCTGGAGCTTCCCACCAAATTAAAGCTGGTTACGGCCAATGTGGCAAGTCCATCATAGGAGTTCGCCTCAAAAACCGTCGCCCCAAGAATCATCCGGGGTGTTTTTTCTTATTATTCAATCTGCTCTAGGTTTTCCATTTCAAATTCCTCCACTTGCTTCCGAATTTCCCGAATCAACTCTTTGTCCTTGTGGAAGTGAAAGACATCTTCCAAATTGGAAAGCTCCTCAGCGTTAATCCCACCAATCATTTTGATATAACGGTACTTTAGATCATTATCGCTCGCGCGCGTTAGTTCATTTCTTTGATAAATATTCCCGATCAGCGAAACGGTAAATAAGAGGAACAGAAAGACGAATGCCATAATCACTCTTTTTGATTTCAATTTAAGCTGGTGTTTCTGCCGGGTAGTCCACTCATTTTCCTGGTCTTTTAAGGTTGAAAGAACGCTTGCAAAACCTGAACGATTTTGATTTTCTGAATCTTGAACAGATACTGAAAGCTGGTTCAGTTTTTGATCCAAGACCGATAAATTACGGGATGTTTGCAGGAAAGCCTTTTCAATGGCAATCTTTTCGTTTGTAAGGTCTGCTTTGGTGGCAGCATCTTCCAGCTTTTGGTGCTGATCGTTGATTTTCCGGTCAATGGTTTTCAGTAGGGTGTTGACCTCTTCGAACAGGACCGCTACAACATTTACATTCTTTCTCATTTTTACCTCCTTATCCCTCTTCTTCTTCTTTT